>Ga0163162_10000036_pt1 | contig 144093 bp, 99 predicted proteins | sample S55metaG_FD_115310 | JGI IMG/M metagenome (GOLD analysis project Ga0163162, IMG submission 115310) | Switchgrass rhizosphere microbial communities from Kellogg Biological Station, Michigan, USA - S5-5 metaG | ecosystem: Host-associated > Plants > Roots > Rhizosphere > Soil | place: USA... | reverse complement strand
CGGCATTGTAGGTATTAAAATTACCAGGCCCCATTAAAGAGAAAGCAGCCAGCCTCACGCCATATAAAAAGTTGAGGTGCTCGTTTACATTCCATTCGTCAGAAATATAAGCAGCAGATTCTATTCCATACCTACGCTCTTGCGAAAGCGAATTTACCTGCGAAGATGCATCGCTATCAATATCAATCGGCGAAATGCGGTGCTGGGTAGCATTTAGCCCAAACCTCAGAATATGTTTGTTACTGAAATACTGAAAATCTTCTTTAAAATTAAAATCGCGAACCAGCGAGGTGGCCTTAAAATTAGTCGCATCGTTGAGCAAACGAACCGTATAATTGTAGTTATTGTAAATTAACGAAGTATTGGAAAATAAGCGGTCGTTAAAAATATGATTTAAACGGATAGTCGTGGTTACGTTGCCCCAGTTGTTTTCAAACAGATCTTTCACTCCAATATTATCCTTTCCAAAATAGCCTGAAATATAGATGGTATTTTTATCGTTAATTTTATAATTCGCCTTTGCGTTGATATCATAAAAATTCAGTGTGCTTCCATTCACCGACGAATCTGGCGAAGCCCTTAAGAACAGATCAATATAGGTTCTGCGGAAACTTACCATAAAGGAGCCTCTATCTTTTACAATAGGACCTTCTGCTTTTAAACGCGAGGCAATTAAACCAATGCCACCCTGAAATTTAAATTCTTTATTGTTTCCATCATCCATTTTAACATCTAAAACAGATGATAAGCGACCGCCATATTGCGATGGCATGCCCCCTTTATACAAACTTACGTCCTTAATTGCATCGGCATTAAATGTGGAGAAAAAGCCCAGGAGATGCGAAGAGTTATAAACCACAGCCTCATCTAAAATGATTAAATTCTGATCGGCAGCACCACCGCGTACATAGAAACCCGTATTTCCCTCGCCACCCGATTTTACGCCTGGCAACAATTGGATTGTTTTTAAAATATCCCTTTCGCCAAGCAATACGGGAATAGAATTGAGCGTTTTCATATCAATCCTTTCCAAACCCATTTGGGCGCTTTTAACATTGTCATTTTTACGGTTATTGGCACTAACCTTTACTTCGTCTAAATCGTTTGCACTTCTTAATTCTTCATTTAACTTGGTATCTTTCGTTAAACTGATGGTTTTAACAATGGGTGTATAACCAGTATAACTTACCGCCACGGTATAAGTACCTTCAGCCTGTGTTAAAGCAAAGTATCCATAATTATTGGTTAAGGTTGCTGCAGTAGATGCTCCGGTAATCCTTACCGTGGCGCCAATCAAGGTTTCGCCGGTGCCTGCATCGCGGATAGTGCCACTCAGGGTAAATTTCTTTTGAGCAAAAATAGAGGTGGAGAGAAAAAGGAGGGAAAATAAAGCTAAGTAGTGTTTTATGAGCATATCGGCTACTATCTAATTTTTACGGTAGAAACCAAATGTACGAAATCCAACTTCTATTATTGGATAATGGAGGATTTCTTAACGCAATTTTGGCTTTTACTTGTTAATAACGGGATAAATTGCAATATGGTGCGAACGTAAAAGGTACGGGCTCAAATGATCTTTACCTGCCTGCTGAAAGGTAATCAATTTTGAAGGCTCTTTAGGCATATGACAATCGATACAGTTTGTGCTGAGCGATCCCTTTGCTAAAGTAATTTCACTGTGCTTTGTACTTTGGTGACAGCTGATACAGCGTTGTGAATAAATTTTTAAATTACCTTTACTATTTTCGTGTGTATTGTGGCACGATTGGCAAGTCATATTTTGGCTTTTCCGATAACAATTGCTTCCCATTAACATATTGGTTTGGTTACCATGTACATCTGGGTTACCACCACCAAAGCCCATAAAATCCTGTGCGTAATAATCATCTAAATTATCGCCGGGTGTAAAACCAAAAACCGACTTCTGGGCAACCAGGGTATTTCCGGAGTGGCATACTCCGCAGGCATCCATCTTTTGTTTACGGCTTAATGTTTTATAAATGGTGATGAACCTGGCAGTTTTCTCTGCTGGATTTTCGAGGTGAAAAACCGCATGTTGACGGCCCGGTCCATGGCAGCGCTCACAATCAATGCCATAAAGCAAGGCACCACGCTCCATTTCCTCATCAGTGGTAATGCCCGAAGTTTGAGTTACTTTTATATCTACGTATGAAGCATGGCATTCTAAACAACGGCTTCCAATGGGCCGGTCGTAATAAAAGGTTTGTTTGATAAAACCCGGACTAATGGCCCAATTACGGATCTCGGAGAAATAGGAAAGTGGCAACTCGTACAGCTTTTTTCCTTTCCAATAGGCATAGGTGTAAGCCTTTTCTCCAGAACCAAATACCATATCAAACTTTTCGGCGCGTACCTCTTTCCCATCTACGTAAGCGACCTGAAAAACACTCCCTTTTCTTTTCTCAATAACCACCTTTTGGTGTGCATCGAAGTTAAATAGGTTAGCATCCGGAGCAAAAACCTTTAACAGTTCCTGGTCGTATACAGGTTTAGAGGTTAAACCATGTGCGTTATGTGCAAAAGATTGCTTAATCTCCTGATGGCACTTTATGCAGGTGGCAGGTCCGGTATAAGATTCGCCCCTAATGTCTTTTGGTAACGCATCGGCCGCATTCATGCATCTGGAGAGGATAATGATAAGGATTGTTATCGCTCCTAAAATAACCAGAATCCGCTTTATACCTTTCAAAATAATTTTTTACCTTTTATTTTACAAACTGAATATAACTAAAATTATAACCACCATTAGCGGCCAGTACCCTGATTTTTTGCCACCCAACCTTTAACGGCACATTTTTGATTTCGAAAGTGGTAAACTTTTTCATGTTACCGGTATTTGGAACCACTACTTCGCTGGCAAGGGTTTTACCATCAATTAAAATAGTAATCCGCCCGCTAGCCTGATCAGCTGCCGAATTAATTTTTAATGTATAGTTGCCTTTTTGTGCCACCTTAACCGTGTATTGCAACCACTCCCCTTTTTCGATATGGTTTACATAATACTTTTCGTACCTGAGCGAATCTTTTGCAATATCTACACCATCATTTCGGTAAATCCTGCCGCGGTTTCCGGCCGATCTTGTATTCGTTGAAGTATGATAATCGGCGGTATCATTATCGAAATAGGCAAACCCGTTTTTCCCCAGGTCGTAATCAACCGCATAAACAATGCTTTTGTTTTTAATTAAATTGGCATTAAAAGGTTTGGTTTCGTTGCTAAAGGGCTGACGAATCATCGCATCGATTACATCGTGGTGAATGATATTATTTTCTAACCTCGAATAAATGGCCAGTTCCATCAGGCCGCTGTACACATTGCTATCTTTAGGTTTGTTGCCACCATTATTCAGGTATTTTACCAGCTCATCGTAATTGGGATTCGATTTAATTTCCAGCGGGTTATTAGCGCCAATTTTCTTTAAAGGCCACCATGCCCAGCCAATATTATTTTTTTCTAAAAGGTGGATGGCATCGGTAAACCAAACGTTAGAGTTTTCGCCTGTTTCGCCCAGCCAAACGGGTACATTCTGCTCATCGCGGGCTTTAATAATGTGTGCTATTGAAGCCTGATCGTTATAATTCCAGTATTTGTGAAAACTTAAGGCCATATTTTTATCCCAAAGCGGGAAAATACCATTGTAGTTATTGCCCCAGCCATTGCCTTCTATAATGATGAGGTGCTGCTGATCTACCTCACGGATAGCTTTGGTAATGTCTATCATCAGTTTTCTTAAGGGAGCGTTTACTTTTTCCTGGGTTCCGTTTTTATCTTCTTCGGGATTGCTGAAACCATAGTTGGGTTCATTTATAATATCGTAGGCACCAATGTAGGGCTCGTTTTTATACCGTTGGGCCAGTTTTCGCCAGAGGGCAACAGTTTTCTCCTGGTTAGCCTCACTATCCCAAAGGTAGGGTTTAGACGGATCGCGGTCGGCAATGTTTACATCGTTACCCTGTCCGCCCGGTGCTGCATGTAAATCTAAAATGAGGTACATTTTATTGGCCTTACACCAGTTGAGCAGACTATCAGTTAAGGCAAAGCCTTTTTCGAGCCAGGTATTTTTACCCGCTACAGGTTCCTGATCAACCGGCAGCGTATACAAGTTATAATGCATGGGTAGGCGGATGGAGTTAAAACCCCAGCGTTTCATGGAGTCAACATCAATTTTACGCATATGGTTGGCCAGCCATGCATCGTAAAATTCCTGTGTTTGCTTCGGCCCCATGAGGTCTGCAATCCTTTCGCGGATGCGGTACTGCTGTGCCTCTTTATTAATTTTAAGCATATAGCCTTCCTGTAACATCCAGCCACCTAAACCAATGCCGCGCAACAATACGTTCTGGCCTTGCCCATCAACAATTTTTGTGCCCGATGCTTTTAAAAAACCCTGACCAAAACCGGCAAACGAAATGCAACTGAACAGAAAAACAGATAAGAGTGATTTTTTTAAAAACATAGTTAAAATGATTGAAAATTACCAGATATAAGTAGCTACTTCCCCCTTATCGAGCGCCGCAGCAAAGGTTTTGCCCTTTAGGCTAATGTTAAACGCAGCAGCCGTTTTGCCCGTATTGGCCACAATAAGTACATACTTTCCATCGGGGGTTTTAAACGCAACATTGGCCAAACCAGCTGGCTCATTAGAAGCAACTCGTACCGAGCCCGGCCTTACAAACTTCGAAGCATGGGCTATAGAGAAATAGGCCAGGTTACGGCTGTAATGATCGCCATCAATTGTAACTGCCCCCTGGCACATGGAGCAACCTCCCCTATCGGTATAAGGTTTATTTTCCGGATCTGCAGCAAGGTTCCACTCCAATACATTTTTGGCCCAGTTACGTGTGGCGCCGATAATTAAACGTGTTACGGGATTTATAATATCAATGGTTGTGGCATCAGGCTGTTCTACCACCATTTGCTCGGAGAAATAAATATTTTTATCAGGATGGGCATTGTGTACATCAGTTAAAGCTTCAATCTTACCGCCATAGAGATGAAAGGCAGATCCATCAATATATTTTTTGGCTTCCGGATCATCTAAAATACTGATCGGATAATCGGGCCGATCGGCATTATGGTCGTAAATAATAATTTTGGTTTTAATATTGGCTTTTGCAAAAGCAGGGCCCAGAAATCGCTTTACAAAAAGTGCCTGATCTGGTGCGACCATTAATAAACTGGGATTATTACCGGGATGTAAAGGTTCGTTTTGCACCGTGATGGCATCGATAGTTATCCCCTGCTTTTTCATTTCCTGTACATAACGCACAAAATATTTGGCATAAGCCGCATAGTATGCTGGTTTAAGCATTCCTCCCCGGGCATCATGTGCTGTTTTCATCCATAAGGGAGGAGACCATGGCGAACCCATTATTTTAATTTTGGGATTAATGGCCAGGATCTCCTTCATTACCGGAATAACATCTGCCTTATCCTGGCCTAAATCAAATTTAGCTTGTTCCAAATCGGTTTGTCCTTCGGGAAGGTCGTTATAAGAAAATACTTTTTCATTTAAATCAGAAGCGCCAATGCTTAGTCTGATGTAACTTACTCCAATGTTATTACCATTGGTTGCAAAAAATTCGTTAAGCAATGCTGCCCTTGCCGGTGCCGACATTTTAATAATATGCTGCGCACTACCACCCGTTAAGGCATAGCCAAAACCATCTATACTTTGAAACGTTTTTTTATCGTTTATGATGATTACAGGGTGTTTGGTTTTTGGTGCAGACTCCTTTAAACCTGTTGCCTGTCGGGTAAATAAGGCTGTACGATCGGCTTTGGTTAACCACACCTGTGGTTGGCTTTGCGCCATAGCCGAAAAAGTAAAAGCACAACCCATTAGGAGTCCAATGGACTTGTTAACTAGCATATAATGGAAATAATCAGATAAAAAACAGGAAGAAAGACTTAGCTCTCTCCCTGTAACAATTAAACTTTAAGGATATATATACTCGACTTTATTTAGTGCCACCCCATTCTTTACTTTGTACAATTTTGGTGTTGTTTAACTCCGCTTGTGGGATAGGCAAGGTTTCATTTTTATTTGCCTGAAATCCTTTAAAGGCCAGTTTAGTAGGCGCTAGTCCCCATCTCACCAAATCAAACCATCTTTGGCCTTCAGCTACCAGCTCCAGACGTCTTTCTTTCATGATATTATCCATCGTTACCTCCACAGGATTTAAGCCCACCCGGGCTCTTACAGCATTAAAGAAAATATATGCTCTGGAACCTGCACCAACAGCTGCACCGCTTCTCAACAAGGCTTCGGCTTCCATTAAGTAGGTATCAGCTAAACGGATTTCATACATATTCTGACCAAAGTTTAGTTCCAACTGGCCAACAGCAGCTTTGGTAGAAACCCTGCCAGCATATTTTTCAACAAAATATCCGGTATTATCATTTGCATGTTTATAGGTTACAATACCTGCTTTTTCCAAACTATCTAAATTGGCAACCGTAGGTTTGTTACGCGGATCGTAATGGATTAAATCAAATAATTCTTTGGTTATTGGCATCACACTCCAACCCGAAACATAATCTGGCGCTTGCGCTGCAATTACAGGCACATAGTTACGTGGCCCTACCAAAATACCCATCACATTACCTTCACGGCTGCCAACGTTACTCCAGCCCATGTTAGAGGTAGTATTATAACTAAGTTCTAAAATAGACTCTGAATTGAATTTATTTTTCCAGTTCCATAAATCGGCAAATTTTGGCAATAATTTATAACCATAGGTACTTGCACCAGGAGCTGTACCATTAACCTCGGCAAACTCTGCTGCTGCCAGGGCCCATTTTTCCTGCCATAAATAAACCTTACCTAAAACTGCATGTGCTGCACCTTGATTTAAGCGCCCTGCATCTGCAGTAGGGATCGTTACCGGAAGAGCCGATAACGACTCCTTTAAATCTTGTTCTATCTGTTTGTATACATCAGCCGGAGCAACCTGCGTAACATCGAACATACCAGAAGGCTCTATGGGTGCTAAGATTAGGGGTATATTTTTGAAAATACGTACCAAATCAAAATAAAATATAGCCCGCAATGCTTTGGCTTCGGCAATATACCTTGCCTTGGTTGAAGCATCCATGCTAATGCCATCTATTTTTTTCAGTAGCACATTTGCGCGGTAAACACCGGTAAAGCCTTTACTCCACAAATAACTTGGGGCACCCGATAAAGAGTTCACTGTATAATTATTCATTGCTTGCATATCTCCCAAATCTGATGGAGAATCGGCACCAGCATAATGATCATCTGATGCAGAGCAGAATAAATTAAGTTTTGTAAGGTAACCGCTAGATTGGTTACCCAATTGATCATAAACTGCTACTAAACCCGTAAATGCCTGTTGCTGATTTTGGTAATAATTTGTCTCCAATATGCGTTCGCGTGGATTTACCTCCAGCTGTTTTTGACAAGAAACGATAAGCTGAGAAGCGGTTAAAAGGGCTGCAATAGCTAAAATATTCTTTTTCATTTTTATTTTTTTTTTAGAATCCAACATTTAAACCTACCATAAACGAACGTGCCTGCGGATAAACTCCACGATCTACACCCAATACAGTTCCACCGATTTCAGGGTCGTAACCTGTATATTTTGTAATGGTCCACAGGTTTTCGCTCATTAGATAAACCCTAACTTTTTGTGCGCCGATTTTTTTGATCACATCATTTGGAAGATTATAACCTACCTGAAGGGTTTTTAAACGGAAGTAATCCCCTTTTTCTAAATAATTTTTAGAGAATTTGGTATAGTTTCCATTAAGATCCTTATCTGCAACACGCGGAATATCGGTTGAGGTGTTGGTTGGTGTCCACCTGTCAAGAATTGATTGTTGCCAGTTTCCGTAGGTTACATCCAAACGTCTTAATCCCTGGAAAATCATATTTCCTCCCACACCATTTCCAAACGCAACAAAATCAAAGTTTTTATAAGCCAGGTTAATGGTAATACCATAGGTATATTTTGGAAGCGGACTGCCTAAATAGGTACGGTCGCTACCATTTATTGTTTCATTTCCGTCTAAGTTGGCAAATTTAACATCTCCAGGTTTTGCAGAAGGTTGCAATATAGTGCCTCCCGGACCTCTGTAAGCATTAATTTCTGCTTGCGACTGGAAAATGCCAAGCGCTTCATAACCATAAAATTCATTAAATGCACGTCCAAGTCCGGTACGGGTAAAGTTGCCCATTCCCTGAAAGCTTTGTGCGTTATCTTCAATAAATTCTCTTCCTGGCAATAGTTTGGTTACTTTATTTTTCAGCGTCGAGATATTGGCATTAATACCTAAATTAAGTTCTCCGATTTTTTTTCTGTAACCCAATTCGAATTCTATACCGGTATTCTGCATATCGCCAACATTTTCTGCGGCACCACCTGCTGCACCTAAATAAAGTGGAATAGATGGGGTTTGCAATACGCCAATGGTTTTCTTTTTGAAGTAAGAAGCACTCAGGCTAAAATCATTAAATAAGGTTGCATCTAAACCGATATCTGTCTGGTGGGTTTCTTCCCATTTCAGATTTGGGTTTGATAAGGCAGCCGGACTCCATCCAATGGTACTTACATCGGTAGTACCAAAAGTATAGTTACGTCCGCTATTAACTAATGATATGTAACTGAAATCTCCAATGGCGTCATTTCCTGTAATACCATAACTACCACGTAATTTTAAGAAGTTAACAATCTTGTTTTCTTTCCAGAAAGCTTCTTTTGTAGGTACCCAGCCAATTGATGCTGAAGGGAAATAACCAAAGCGGTTGTTGGTACCAAAACGTGAGGAACCATCACGACGGATAATACCCGTAAATAGATATTTTTCATCGTAATCATAAGTTACACGTGTAAATAAAGAGTTAACAACGTGCAAGGTAGCATCACTACCATCACCCTGAATATCGGCAGTTGCCGGCTTATAGTTTAAATTGGCCTGATAAAAATCCTGGGCAATAATATTGTTAAACCTTACATTTAAACCGCGGTTATTGTTGTCCATATAATAACCCTGACCTAAAATAGCATAGGCATGGTGTTTACCAAAACTTTTAGAATAGCTAATGGTATTCTCCCAGTTGTAATTTAGGGTCATGTTCATCTCGCGATAGAAGTTAGTCTTCGAATTCGTATTTGCGGGACTCAACCAGTATAGTGGTGTATAAGATTCTGAACCATAAAAGGCAAGTTTAGTTCCTAATGATGACCTGAATTTTAAATTTTCAATAGGCTCAATTTCTAAGAAAGCATTACCAACAATGTTATGATCCCAACCATAGTTACCTAATCTGGTTTGATTATACGCTAAAGGATTACTCATTTCCTGACCAACAGGGCCAGATATACCATAAGGAAATCCGGTTGCAGGATCTCTTATAATATTGGCTATGGTATAAGGAGATTTGTTAATAAGGTTTGGATCGGTTTGAATAACCGGGGTTATCGGATCTAAATGAATAGCCGAACTTAAAGGGCCACCAAACTCACTGTTGGTATTGCCTAAAGACTTGTTAACCGAATGGCTGTAACCTAAATTCTCGCCAAAGCTTATCCACTTAGCTGGCTTAAATGTGGAATTAAGACGGATGTTTGCGCGGTTGAAACTGGAAATAGGTGTTGATACAATACCATCCTGATCGATATAACCAAAGGAAGTATAAAAGGTAGATTTGTTGGTTCCGCCTGAAACGCTGAACTCATGAGTCTGTCTGCGGGCGTCATTATTAAAAACAACTGATTGCCAATCAGTACCTTCTCCATAAGCAGATGGATTTGCATAAGGCAATGTAAAAGTGCCGTCGGTTGCTGCATTATAACTGTTAGCATACGCTTCATTCCTGATCGTAGCATATTGAGTGGCATTTAACAGTTTTAACTTTTTAGCAGGTGCCTGTGTACCATAAAATCCATTGTAATTAATAGATAATCTTCCTTCTCTACCTTTCTTGGTAGACACAATAATTACACCGTTTGCCGCTCTGGCACCATAAATGGCCTGCGAAGCTGCATCTTTTAAAACCTCAATAGATTCAATATCTGATTGGTTTAAATAACCAATACCACCATTATCTACAATTACACCGTCAACAACCCAAAGCGGATCGTTATTGCCTGAAGATGCAAAAGAGGTAAAACCCCGTACCCGAACTGTTGAAGCAGATCCTGGTTGTCCATTGCCACTTGCAATTGTTAAACCAGATGTTCTTCCCTGTAAGGCTTGCTCTACCCTGTTAATTGGCATCGATTCCAGATCTTTCGCTTTTACGCTGGAAATAGATCCCGTTACGAGTGCTTTTTTCTGCGTACCGTAACCCACCACGACCACCTCGGTTAAATCTTTTGAGTTGGCAGACAGCGATACATTAATACGGCCATCAGCCGGAACAGTTACCGTTTGTGTGGTCATACCGATTAAGCTGATGTTTAATTTTCCGCCTACCGGTGCCTGAATGCTGAAAACACCATTGGCATCAGTAGATGCAGCTTTAGTTGTACCCTCCAGCCGAACGGTTACACCTGGCAACGGACTACCATTTTGTTCTGTTACTTTTCCTGTAACAGAAATGTCTTGTGCCAATAACACCAATGGGAATGCCAGGATACTGTAAATGAAGAATACGAATGTAAATCTTCTTCTCATAGAAATTACTTTTAAGTTAATGAATTTGGTTAGTTCATGACAGTCTTACTGGTTGCTGTTCATGAATCAAATCTAGGTACGTGCATCACAATAGCAGAATTTAACCCTACTACACGAACCATACAACAGCCCTAGAAATGATTAAATTCCAGAAAATTTGGGCCTACATAAGCCCTACACAGCTATAACAAATAACTGTATTACAGTCGTTTATATATGTTAACCAAAAATAACCGCTTTTGTAACAAAAAAATTGTTCTATAGCATTTTCTGGCGTGCTATTTCAATTAGAAACTCGTACAGATTGGTCTCTGGTTTCAGTTGAAGTTTTTTTCTAAGACGATAACGCCCTACCTCAATCGCTTTAATTGTCACGTTCATCAACTGGGCCATTTCTTTTGAAGAAAGGTTCATAGATAAGTAGGCACAAAATTTAAGATCATTCTGGCTTAGGTCTGGATAAAGATCCTTTAGCCGGGTAAAGAATTCGGTGTTTACATGGTTAAAGTGCACACTCATATGGTCCAGTTCCTGGTCTTTCTTTTCTACATCCTTAATCAGTCTGATCAGGTGCCTGAAACTTGGCGAACTCTCGTTAAGGTCGTGGTTTTTAATTACTGCAGATATCACTTCCTTAATTTTGGCCAAAACCTTTCCCCGCTGTACCAGGTGCATGGTCATTGTAGAAAGTTCTTTATTCTTATAATTCACATCGGCTTCAAGCTTTTCATTCTGCAGCCGCACAATTTCTTTTTCATTTCGATCGAGCTCCAGCTGGTGCAGGTAACTCATGCGCTCCTGCTCTTTAATGTGTTTATTTTTTTGCCACCTGATAATTAACCTAAGGGCCATTACAATTAAAATGAGGTAAAAAATCCGCATCCAAATGGTATTGTACCAGGCTGGCAGCACCACAAAAGTGTAACTGACCACTTCTGATTCGTTACTGATACCAGTACTCGCCTTAACATTAAACGTATATTTTCCTGCGGGTAAATTGGTATAATCTTTTTCGCTTTTCGTGCCCCATGCAGACCATTCGCTATCAAAGCCAGCAAGCTGATAACTGAATTTGATGTTTTTATCATGCTCAAAAAGTGTAGAGGCGTATTCAAAATGGATTGAATTTAGGCTGTTTACATATTCAGGTATTTCACTCAAATCCTGTTTAGGCACAATTTTCCCCTTATTCACAAAATAGCCCCCAAACACTACGCTATCTTTATTGCCCATTAATTTAACGGTCCCCAATACCACATTTGGCCGGGTTATATTCTGAATGTATTTTTTGTAATTGATATGGTAAGCTCCTTTATTGGCCCCAATAAATATATTTTGGCTATCAGGCGTATATATCGATTCGAAACCACCAACCACTTTTCCATTCAGCTCGGGCAGGTATAAAATACTGAACGGATTTTTCCCCTGAGGCCTGTGGAAATCGATAACGCCTACTTTTTTATTGGTTATAAACCAGATATTACCATCATTATCTTCTTTGAGGTATTGAATGGGAATACCAGTAAGGGCTGAGCCAAACAATTTAAAATGGATAAACTTTTTGTTCCCTGCATGATATTCGAAAACCCCGCTCGTAGTGGCAATGACTACCCTGTTTTTAATATGAAACACATAGTTATAAAGCTTGGTTGGTAAACCATCCCGATCAGAGAATAAAGTAGTACGTAGAATACTTTTATGATCGGGGTTGAGTTCTATTTTATATACGCCGTGGTAAGGATGTGAAGCCCAGATTAGATCGGGGTTATTGTTATCCACGACAATAAAGCGCAGGGTTTCGTTAATGCCGGCAATTTTACCACCATTTATAAAGCGGCTTCCATCGTAAGTGAGTTCCTGCAGTCCGGCATAAGTACCGGCTATTACCTCTTTGCTCGGATAAACATTATCTATGGGTTGGTACATCCAGGTACCAATTGAGCTATACAGTGGGGCAGCAACATTTTCTTTCACCAGCAGGGTTCCATCTTCATGTGCCATCAGTAGCTGACTGTTTATTTCATCCAAACCCCATACCTGCCCTTTACTGTTTTTCACCTCCTCGAAATTGGCGGGAGAATAGCTTAAATCGGGCATTGCAGTATTAATTTTGGCATGGTACAAACCATTAGAGGTACCGATATAAATTGATTTGCCGTATTTGCGGAAAGCGTAACTGGTAATCTGCTTATTGCGATCGGGAGAAATACTTTTAACTGCACTGTTAATGGCCACGTAAGCAATTCCATCATCAAGGGCCAGCCACATATTCTTATCCTTATCCAGTAATATGCCCCTAACGTTATTGTTCTGTAAACCCTCTTTATAGTTGTATTTCTGCACCAAATCACCTTTTTTATTCATGATATACACCCCACCTGAAGTGGTGGCCACCCCGTATAAATCCGGACTGATCTGGGTTGCAAAATAAATCCGCTCATTTAAAAAAACCTGATTTAAACTGCTAATTAAAGGTTTTAGTTGATGGTTAATAATTAAAAACAATCCTTTTTTTAACATCGAAACCAATAACGTATCGCCACTATACGGCAGCACAGCGGTAATGCCTGAGCGGTTTAAAATACTATCCTTGCAAAATGGTTTCCACATGCCATGATCGTAAATCATGAGCCCCGAATCAGACGACTGCGAAAAAACCTTATCCTTTACAGCCCCCATAAATAGCCAGCTCGTACTCGTTTTATAACTTTTAATTACCCCATCTTTATAATGCAGAATAGCATGTATCGACCTAAAAAATACCTCATCCCGAACAACTGAAACACCCCAGATATCGGCGAGTTTCCGCATATTTTCGGGCAATAGATTTAACAGCGAGGTATATTTTAAGACACCCTGTGCATTTGGATAGAAATAGCCAAACTCATCTTGCCCACCTACATAAATACGGTTTTTAGAATCGATCCCCACCGAACGCACGGAGGTAAAGTTGGGTAACTTGAACAGGTTCCAGTAGCGGCCGTTAAAAGTAAGCAGCCCCTCATTATTACCAAAGTATAGGATGCCATTTTTATCCTGCTCTACATCCCAATTCTGGATACCGCCATTATATTGTTCGTTATTGTAGTTTACCACCTGCGGTATGCCCAATAGCAACTGTGCATGGGTAGAATAAACAGTCAAAAAGAATAATATAGCGGGTAGAAGTCTCTTCATTTGGTTAGGAAAGGGTTAAAACGCAATAATAAATATATAATTTTAATTCCGGTTAACCGCGCTTACAATTTCAGTGACTTTCACATGTCCAATGTCATTAAGTTAAGCAATGCGGTCGTGAGTCTGAGCGTAGTCGAAGACTTCTTGAGATGGATAAATCGTAAATAAATACCCTTCGACTACGCTCAGGGTGACATCTGATACAGATGTATATTCTAAGCGACGAAAAAAGAAACCAATCCTTCATTTATTTTGAAGCGCACTACCTGTGGTTAGTAGGTTGGGTTCAGTCCCGCTTTCACTACAAGTCCTCGCTGCGCTGTGGGCTTTCCGTTTAATCGGGGCTAGTTTATTGGAGACTATGTAAGAAAAGATACGATCAGGTGTCTCAAGTGACTAAGGTGGTAAGAAAATGGACCGGAGTTTATTTGTACCGAACAACATCTCAAAACTCTTAACCATATAAGAAATTTAATGGCATATAAGCTTATATGTTCTTATATGTCTTACATGGTAAAATTAATCTATGGGTAAACTAAGGCGGTGAACAAAGAACTATTTCAATAAATGTGGCTCTACTGCTTTTCGCCAGATGGCGTACCCCTTAGCATTCATGTGCAACATATCATCCACAAAAAGTTCCGGTCTTAATTTTCCATCTTTGGTTAACATTAAAGGATAGACATCAACAAAGGTAGTATTGGCCTCACTGGCAAAGAACTTTTTAATCAATGCATTAGATGCTACTGCTTTTTCTTTAAACTTATCCCGGCTCGGACTCGGTTTAATCGAAATATAAACAATAGGCACCGTTGGCAGTTTGGTTCTGATGGCTTTATACAGGTTAATAGTACGGTTGAGTACCGTATCAGGTGTTACCATTTCATTTGGCAGATCATTTTCGCCAACGTACAGTACAATCTGTTTTGGCTGATATGGAAAAACTACATCATTTAAATAATAAGTAATATCATTAATTACCGCACCACCAATACCACGGTTCAAGGCATTGTATTTTGCAAAAATCTGTGTACAATCGTCCCATTTACGGATAGATGAACTGCCTACGAAAAGCACCGGGTTTACAGGCGGTTTATACATTTGATCGTATTTTTTAATCGTCTGCACGTCATCCCAAAAGTTGGGTTTCTTTTGGGCAAAAGTGGTTACAGTTAAAAACGAAATCAAAAGGAAGCTTAAAAATGATCTTTTCATGCGAATGAGGATTTAAGGTTCACAATATACCAATATCCTGTTTTTTACAATCAATTCAATCAAATTTATTACGCGGTTATTCAAAACCTAACAGATTCCAAAGAAAAAATCGTCATTGCGAGGAGGAACGACGAAGCAATCTTTCATGCTGGTGTGGAATTGCAATAGTGACCCTCTCCATAAAGATTGCTTCCCCGAAAATTGGGACAGGCTGTCGACTGAAAAAGCCTTCCCGCAATGACGATGATAAGAAGAGACTTCATTTCTGGCTTCCCTCCCGCTGTCATCCTTGAGGAATAATTTATGGTATAAAAATCAATAGGAGTGACGTTTTTTCCTTCGCACAAGTCTTGCCTCGGCTCACCGCCGCCGAAGGGCTCTTACTTTTTGGCATCAAAAAGTAACAAAAAATGCCGGCTGAAAATTTTTCTTTCAAAGCCAGTAGTAGGGCTTGGTCAGTGAAGCCCGAAAAATTTATTAGGCCGGATTTAAATAGAACGGTGATACAGTGCTAAGGCCTTGCTAGATGGAAATACATGATGCCACAGTACATTCATTAATAAGTAATTATGAATTAACGTCTATGGTAGCATAGTCAAAGGATCTTTTACGATAGGTTACAATCAAAAATTGACGATTGCCAGAGTCGTCGACTCCGCTCAGACGGACACATCAGGTTGTTTCCACTCCCGCTGTCATCCTGAGCGTAGTCGAAGGATCTTTTTATGATAGGTTAAACTCCAAAAATTAACGATTGGTAGGGTCTTCGACTCCGCTCAGACTGACAAAAAATTAAATTTATCGTCGAAAACCAGCTCTGAACGTTGTGAATAAACCTGATTGGAATGGAAAGCCCGCAGCGCAGCGAGGACTTGTAATGGAAAGCAGGACTATAATCAACCAAGAATTGCTGCCCTTTCATTTTCAAAAAAAATTAGCATTATCGGATGACGACCTTGCTAATGGATTCTGTCTATGGTATTGCCAGGGTCTTCGACTCCGCTCAGACTGACACATCAGGTTGTTTCGCCCCCGCTGTCATCCTGAGCGTAGTCGAAGGATCTTTTACGATAGGTTAAACTCCAAAAATTAACGATTGCCAGAGTCTTCGACTCCGCTCAGACTGACAATAAATAAATTTATCCCTTGAAACCAGTACTGAACCTGCTAAAATCGAACGATAAAGCTGCAATATGTGTTAGTTTCTGGTTAGTGGAATGGTCACCATCATTAACCAGATAAACCTCATCAGCATGCCATTCGGTATTGCTTTGTACCACCTCACCATCACTTAAATTGTTTACAATCTGATCAACCAGCAAAGGATCGGCCTGCCCGGGTTTATGGTTAACAGAAAGATAAATGGAAGTTATAATCGCATTGATCTGGTAAATGGTCGACTGTACGCCATACAAACCATTAAAATCAATATGTTTCCGCATAGGTTCCTGGCTGGCCGATTCAATCGCTTCGCTTAATGCGGATAAACTTAAATTGGCATTTTTTCGCGCCATGCGCGATTGATTTTCATCCCTTTCAACCCGGTTTTGAATGGCAACCTCCAGGTAATCCAGACTGGCTTTAGATGCATTGACAATTTTTGCCTTTAACTGCCGGCTATCCCAAATCGGGAACAAATAGGTGGCAAAGATTGCTATCACACAGCCCAGCAGCGTGAAGATAATCCTGTCGTGTACAATGTGATCGAAATGGCCTTGGTAACTCCCCAGGGTTAAAATTACCGCAGGGGTAATACACAATACACTAATGGTATAATTTAAGCGGTTAAAGGCATAAAAGCCCAATAAAAAAACCACAGAAAAAGATAACAGCACCACCGGACTCTTAACAAAATAGACGATGATCAGCCCGATTACAACGCCCCCCATACTCCCCTTTAAACGTTGTAAATTCCGTTTCCAGGTGATGGAGAATTTAGGCCTGGCTACAATAACCAACGTAAGAAAAAGCCAGTAACTGTATTTGCTGGGTTCGAGTTGCCAAATGAGCAAAAAACCAAATAGGAAACAAATGGCCAGCCGCAGCGAAAACCTGAAGATGGGCGATTTTAAAGTCAGGTGCTCCTTAATGGAAAAGCGATCGCCGGTAATAAATAAGGGATATGAAATCGATCCGCTCAATTCCCGCAAGTGTTTCGCTGTCGTGCGCTCATTGCCCCTGATCATTTCGATAATGCGCACAATATCGTTCATGTTCGAAACCACCTTCAGTATAATTGATCGCTGGGTTTCGTTTAAACGTTCCATTTCCTGCAATAACATCACGCGTTTCTGGTGATATTCCATATTGGTAGCCACCTCACCTTTATAAGCTTTTGACGAGCGAACGTGCCTGCCCAACTGCTCCAGCTCTTTGGCCAGCAATTCAATTAAGATGGCAATCAGTTTCAGGCTTGGGCCGGTAGCTAAAGTTTTTCGAACCCAAGCATAATCGTAATGCACCGCGTTCAACTGCTCATACAAATCGATCAGTAACCTTGCCCGCTCCAATAACAACCGGCCTTTGGGATTATCAGGATTCATGGCATATTTATCGGTAAGCAACAGGTTCCGGATCAGCTCGTGTTTCTGATTTACCTTAATATGCAGTTTTATCGCTTCTTTCTGTTGCAGATCGAGCGGAACATCCACATCATAATTCTTCGCTTTGGCATTTAAAAATACCGCGCTGCTCATCAGGCATTCGAAAATGGCATGGTGCAGAGAGCGGTAAGGCCGCAACAAGGTCTGGATCAAACTAATCACATAATACCAAACGCCACCAACCAGCATATAACTGCTAAAATACAGCGGTCGCGCCGGATGAAGCCCCATCACAAAGGTACATACAATCAAGGCCATGGTGCCAATGAGTGAGAGTTTCTGCCCGTATACGGCTAGCATCGAAAAGCTAAAAGCAGCGATAATCACCACAACCGCGGTAAGGTAAACATGATCCAAAACCGATGAAACCACCAGCGTGGTAGCGAAAAAGACAATAATGCTCCATAGCGCTGTTTTCAATTTGTTCAACCGGTTATCGGGCAAATCGGTCAGGCTGATCAATAAAGCGCCAACCCCTATTCCTTTCGCTGCTTCGGGATTGCCCAGGTAAAAGAATAAAATAATAGGCAATACCACAGTAATGGTGGTACGCAGGGCATCAGAAAAGTACTCACCCAAAAAGAAATACGAAATGGTAGAGCCGATGCTGTTTTTGCCCATGAATATGTTAATGAATGCTGATAATTGATAAACGCCGCAAAGATAACAGATTTATAATGCATGCATAGCAAATAGCTACATAAAACCAGATACCGATCTGTTCTTTGGACTTTAGAAGGGTAATTGTGTGCTCAGAACTTAAACTTCGCATTGAGCAATATTCACTACAATACGAAATTCATGATTTTTTAGTTCTTATTAGATATTTTAACTACACCAAATTGGAGATTAAGAATTATTTTATAAATTAGCCTTATCTAGGTAAATCTTATACTCTCAAATTCTCCTTTCTTACTCTTGATTAGTTGCGTGTATTTAAGCTTTAAACTGATAATAAATTAAAATATACGCAAGGTTTAAAACGTTGATTTTTAAATAAATCTCTTTACACTTTTAGTTACATATATAGATATAGGAGTTGATAGTCATTTAAACATATTACATAATTAAAAATGAGGTCCATTGAAGAAAAAATAAAAGGAATTGAAATTATTTCTACGAAATATGATGATTTACGTAAAGACCTTGTTAATACCCAAGATACGATTGTAGAATATCTAAAGGAGTTGATAAATAAATATGCGGAAGACTTTTCTCTTATTAAGAATAACAGTATTAGATCTCTGAAGTTGTTCCGTATTGTATATCGAGTTAAAGAAAAAGAAAGTTTTTCTGAAAAATTAATTAGAAATAATGATTACAACCATTTTTATCATGAAGTCCAAGATTTGCAAAATGTAAATCAAACTAATCTAAAGAATAAAATTAAAGAACTGGATGATTTAATAGGATTAAAGATTTTAACAGATTTGAGTATTGACTCAATTAATATGTTTAAATTAATAAGTTCCGCAAACTTCATTAAGGACGCCAGAGATAAAGGAATTGAATTTAATACAACTGATATTGAATCACAACCTGTAACTATGAAAAATGGTTTACCAATTTTTAAAATCAGATGTACATATGATACTTATAAATTCGAACTGCAAATAAAGAGCAAATTAGAATCTGCGTGGGGGGATATGGAGCATGCGATTTTTTATAAAGATTACAAAGTTACTCCCGTAAGAGATTTAGCTCAAAATTCAATGAACCACATTGGGAAGCTATTATTAGAAATAGATGATTTCTTGAAAGAAATAAGACACGCCAATGATGATTTTTCTTCAAATTCTGAGGCCATTTTATTTATGAATAATTTTGAGGAAAAATATGCTACAAAAGTTGGTTCCATTTTAAAAGGGTTTAGTTTTAATTTTAAAAAAATTGCTTCACTTACTTACAACATTTCTAAAATTGGATATAATGTCATTAATACTGAAAATATAAATATAGAGTATTTGTCTTTTTCATGTGAAAAATATGAAAAGTATATAAATTATAGAAATACTGATTTTAATCTGCAAATATTTGAATCAATCATTTTATCTAATGAAAATTCCGAAGTAAAAGCTGAGAACATAGAACAGCACCTTGACAATGTTTTCAACCTGATTAAAGGATCTTACGTCAAAAGTATTGTAGATAACAATATCATACAAGATTCCGAATTATCAACTATATGGACTGAGCATTTTTTTGAAACATGTATTAAATATAATTGTAAAGAATTTACACTTAATACTAAAAATGTTTTAAACCACTTCGAAAACCTAAAACTGATATACGAAAGTATTGAGGTATTAGAACTTGATGATGAAAAAACAATTCAAATTCTGAACACTTATACAATATATTGTTTTAATGGAGATATAGGTGCATATATCCAAACTATTGACAAAGATATCCTTCTAGAAAATTTAGAAAAAAGTAAAACTGAACTAAAAAAAATTACTGGTTTAGAAGAAGTTGTTACAAAAAATATAGATTCTATCATTAATAAACTTGGGTAAAATGAAATTTCCAGCAATAAAATATAACCAATCAAATTATAATCTTATATCGACTGTTTTACCATTTAATATAATAGATCTTAAAAGCAAAACTCTTATATATGGAGTTGATGAAGGGGGATATCAGCGAAAACAAGACTTTAGGCACTATCAAAATATAAGAAAATACATTGAAACAAATAATTTCGTTTTTCCAAACTCAATTATATTAGCTATTGACCAATCTGATTTGAGAGAGTTAATTTCTGACGAAGGAAATGAATTAGTTTATTTAAATTTAGATTTAAGCGAAAATCCTATATTTCGAGTGGTCGATGGACAACACAGATTATTAGGCATCAAAAGCGCTTTAGAAAACAATACCGAATTAAATAATATTAAACTACAAGTATCGGTAATAGTAACGCCTGAGAATAAAAGATCAATTGAATTAGATATTTTCAGCAATATTAATTCTAAAGCTAAACGTCTTAAAACGGATTTAATCGAATTAGCAAAATATGATTTTAGAATTCTCGAAGATCAAATTGGAAATAAAGAATTATTACCACATATTGCTATTAATACGGCATTCAATTTAAATGAAAATTCTAATCAAGACAATGTTTGGCAAAACGCAATAAAAATAGATATTCATTCAGATAATAAAATTGGAATAATTGGAGTAACAGCTTTTACAGAATCTATAAGCGGAATTATAAATTCATATACTAAATTGAAAAGCGACGAGATAGGGCAATTGGATCCTAATAAATTAATACACTTTTCAAGAACCTCTGCTGAAGAGATCTCACAGTTGTTGACTCAAATATGGGAAAAAGTAAAAGAAAGGTGGCCCAACACTTTCTTAAACCCTTACAAAGAATTAGATATTGACAACCAGTATAAGTCGATTGTATATGATCCTAATTTCTACATTCAGAAAACTTTAGGTTGTAAATCAATAAATTATTTGGTCTCGGATATTATTAAAGATGAGTATGATGGTTTATTTAATTTCGATATTCTAAATAGATTTGAAGAAATTATATACAAAAGCAAATTAAACGATTACGATTGGAAACTTGGTAAAACTTTAAGTGGTATTAGTTCTGAATCTGGTTTTAGAAAAGTTACAAGAATAATTAGAAATGAAGAGCAGTTTATTCGCAAAGAATAATGTTTATAAGCTAATATAGCATTTGCTTGCGTACCGCGTGTGAAATCTGAGTCAAACTCTAATGCAAGTCTTAGCACTTTTTAGCAGAGCAAAGACCTTGCTTGCTTACGATAATTTTAAGTTTCTTCAAAAAGATTGCTTCACTCCACCACAACCGTCCTAACGCTCAGTTCGCAATGACGAATTGGCCGACGAAGAATTACAAACAGAATTACATGCACTGGGCTGCCTCTCAACAGCCCAGTAGTATTCTAATCCCTATACCCATCCCTAAAGCTATAGTGCGTTTGCGCATTACAGATTACATAATCAATAATTTCGATGTTTAGCTTTGCGCAGGTATTAAAGCAGGTGCTTACAAAAAGTTCATCGAGTGGGTTAACCTTAATGCTTTTAACATCGCAATAGTTTAACACCAGTACGCCATAAGCATTGCAGGCAACAGCCAAACCTGCCAGTTGCTGTATGCAGTTAATCGGTTTTGCCTGTTGTTTTAGTTTGTGCCAGCAAAAAACCTCGTGGTTTTGGTTAACAAACAGCACATACCAATCGCAGGCTTTACCAGATGATGGTTTGCCGCGGAGCTGCTTTAAAAATTGAATTGAATTTTGGGCCAGGTTTACGTTTACCGGCCTTTTGAGTGTGTGATAACCGAACTTAAGTTCGGCTAAGGCAATTTGATTTTTAGTTAGTTGCATTCTAAAAAAATTAAATAAATGCCTAACTGTGTTCGCGACATAAATATAGTAAAAAACTATAATTAAGATGCTTAAAAAATGAATTTTATACGCAAAATATTCTGCTAAGAAGATTACTTCACGCCACCGCAACAGCCCTACCTTTCAGTTCGCAATGACGAAGCGGGTCAGTTAATTACCAATAACCAAACTTTAATGATCAAACAGCGACCGCATATTGAACGATCACGGTAACGCACCAAACCTCGCTCCCCGGTCTTTCCGACTCCCCGACTAATTTACCCTTTCCTAAAACAATTGCCTTTTAAAAAGAATTATATAAGCACACCTATAACAATTTGATATGAAAACGAAAATAATAATCTTAGTGGCCGCCTTTGGCCTGGCATTGTCAGCCTGTAGCGGTAAAAAGGCTGATCAGGAAAATGCTGATAGTATGTATAAATACACGGATACCAATAAGGTAGTTGACAGTACTAGTACAGATGCTGTAGCAGATTCGACAACGAATGCCCCGGCAGATGTAAAAAATTAAAGAAAATAAACAAACAACTAGCGCTCATGCCGAAAAGTATGGGCGTTTTTTATGGCTCAACAAATCAATCCTTTGAGGTTAGGTCAAGAAAAGATTCTTCACTGCGTTCAGAATGACAATATTGATTCCCTGCATATTATATAGGTATTCAAAGATTTTTATTCGTAAATTGTCAGTCTGAGAATATTTATGGCATAAATTAATGTGATTAACAGATAAATTATATTAGTTAATATCCCTTGAGAGATCGTCATTCCCAACTTGATTGGGAATCGTAATGCAAGGGCTTTAAGATTCCCGCATACGCGAGAATGACGACCACTTCCTTTGCGCTTATCTTAGCAATCTTTGCGGTTAAAAACGCGATTATTCCATCAACTTATTTTTAATCCCCTCTGTTAGTTTTTTCACTTTCATATAACCTGCCAAAGAACTATTTCTTTTATCGAAATTGATCTCCAGCCAGCCTTTTTTGGCTTTAAGGTTAAACTTATCGCTGCCATTTAAATTCACTAAAAGATCAATATGCTGATCTAATGGAAGTTCGTTGTTTAATGCACTGTCCAGATATTTTTCCAGTTTACCCGTTTTACTTTCGGCGTAATTTGCTTTAAATTTAAAGTCAGATTGGTTGTCTATCGTGCTTACCGATAAATGGCCTTCACCATTACGGCATCCAAAACTTAAAGCGGCAAATAAAATTGCGATACTAAAAAAGACATTTTTCATTGTTATTGGTTAAATGGTTAATTGTTTAAATTGGTTAATCGAAAAGCGAGCTCGGCTTCATCTCGCTGTTCCCAACTTCGGAACTCGGACTTTCCGACTCTGGACTCCAGACTCAGGACTCCAGACTATCCCCCCGCTCTATTCTTAACATCATCTGCCGCAGTTTTGCGGTTTTGGTTCGATTTTAGATTTTGGTTACCAAAACTGTAACTGATATTGAAAGATACCCTTCTGCTAATGTAATTGTTCTGCACCCTTAAATTCACATTCTGATAATCGAGCGTTCCTTTCCAGTAGTTGGTTTGGAAAATATCATCAACATTTAACTTAAGTTTTAAAGCTTTGCTTAAGAAACTTTTCTGCACACCTATATTTAAAGCATACTGATAAATAGTGGTCCGTTCCAGGCCTCTAACTTTTGGTGAGTTTAACCAGAAATTGGTTTCTAATGCCCAGCTATCGCCTAAAATAATCGAGTTTACCGTATTAAAATTGTAGAACACCTTACTTAAAGCAAAGGGTGCACCTTCTAAATTATCATCATTAAATTTATTATAGGAAACCCTAAAATTGTTCTGCAAATTCCACCATTTTGTAATGTTTACCGGAACAGATAACCCTGCCGAGTAGTATTCCCCGCTGCCAATATTCCCTTGCCCTACAGTAACTATCCTGGTGCTATCGTTTTGTGCAGTTTTACTATCTAAAATTAAATCTTTTGTTTTAGCATAACTCAATGAGAAAAATAATCCACTTTTATAATTATAGCTCACTTCGAAATTATTGGTAAATTGAGGCTTCAAATATGGATTGCCCTGTTGTATGGTGTAAGGGTCCATATAAAAATTAAATGGATTTAACTGCTGGTAATTTGGCCTATCTATCCGCCGGCCGTAGGTGTAATGTAGATTACTACTTTCAGAAATTTTCTGATTAACAAAAATCGTTGGAAATAATGATAAATAATGTTGTTTTACTGAGGTATTATTGGTGACCGATGTACCGGTAGATTGCGTATACTCTGCCCGTAAACCAGCCTGAATTTGCCACTTACCCCAATCTTTTGACAAATTTGCATAAGCTGCATTTACGTTTTCCTTATAAATAAAGTTATTGCTTTGCCCTACAACATTTTGCCATTCATTATTTAGAAATGCCGACGACAGAAAATCGTTATTGGTTTTAACATAGGCACTTTTTAAACCGGTTTCCAATTTTGTAGTTTTTGATAGCGGCCAGGTAAAATCTGTTTTTGCAGCATAAATATCAATGGCTGTTTTGCTATCGTTTTTAATGATCGTATTGTTGTAAACTGTCCCTTTTTCGTCGTAAAAATTGGTATTAAAATTTTCAAGACCAGAATAATCAAAGCCTGAGTAATCGGCATCAAAATTTAAGCTGGCACCTTCTTTTTTAAAATCATGTCTGATATTAAAATTTGCACTATAATTTTTGTTTGGGGTGTTCGCATCAGAATTTTGGATTAACGAATTATTGCCCGCAACCCCATTTCTGATTTCGTTTATAAAGGTTTGAGCGAAATTATCCAGTTTACGTGTATTCGTACTGCCATCAAGCATTATACCGATGGTTGTTTTTTCGCCTGCGTAATAATCAGCCCCCAGTTTTGCCGCCAACCGCGATCCGGTATATATTTTCTGAAAATCCTGGTTAAACATACTCTGTAAACCATTTGCATTGGTGCTCCGCTCTAAAAATAAATTCGAAAAATTATTGTTTTTAGAGGCATTCGCATTGGTGAAAAAATTCCACTTTTCTACGCGGTGATTTAAATTGAAGTTAAGTTCCGATCCGTAAACATTAGTGGGTAAGTTAGCCCTTATCGCATTGCGATAGGTCGACGAAACACTCCCGTTGGTGCCAAATGCTTTATTCTTTTTTAGTTTAATGTTGATAATACCCGCATTACCGGCAGCATCGTATTTAGCCGATGGGTTCGTAATAATTTCGATGGTAGCAATCTGGCTGCTGCTTAAGCCATTTAGATAAACCGTTAAATCAGCACTCGATAAAAAGTTGTTCTTTCCATCAATCATCACCATCACACCCGATTTATTGTTTAATAAAATCTGATCATTTTGCCTGTCTAACTGTACGCCAGGTGCCTTTTCTAAAATTTCCAGTGCCGTACCTCCTGTTGCAACAATGCTGTTCTCTACATTCAGCACCATTTTATCAATCTGATGTTCAATAAATGGCTTTTTGCCCTGAACGCTCACCTCTTTCAATTGTTTAGTTAAACTTTCGATGCTGATAACAGGTAGTTTTAAATCTCCGCTAAGCGAAAAACGGTCTGTCTTTTTGTTTTTAAAACCAACTATCGAAACCGAGAGGATATAGTCGCCACTTTTTAACTGGTCGATGTTAAACTCACCATCTATATTGGTTGATACACTTTTGGCAATAGTGGTATCCGGATAATTCAACACCCTTACAATCGCAAACGACACCGGGACATTCTTTTCATCGACGATTTTCCCTGTCAGTGTGTTTAATTTTTGGGCAAAAGAAGCCCCACACACCATCAGGCATGCAATTAGCGTAAATAATGTTTTCATGGTTTCTTCTTTTTAGGTATGCTTTTATTTCATCCGCACTTTATCATTGCGACGAGGTTTCTAAATTTCTGCTATCAATGACTTTATTTTATGATGACTTGTTAATAAGCGATTTGTTGTGTTTATGCATTTCCACCCAACTAGGCCAAAATACTGTATCTCCGTTTTACTTAATTCCGGCCTAACAAATTTTTCGGGCTCCACTATCCTTGCCAAATTACTGACTTTGATAGAAAAATTTTCAGCCGGTGGTTTATTAATGGTTGTCTATTGTTCTTATCTGTATTAATGAGCTCGGCAACGCCTCGGTCTTGTTTCTTTTTGGCAGCAAAAAGAAAGAGCCCTTCGGCGGCGGCGAGCCGAGGCAAGGATGAGCTATGGGCAAAACCTCGTTCCTATTAAAGTTTAAAACTCGCTAGCAATGCTATCATTCTTCATTCCCAATACCCAACTCTTCTTTAACTTCCTTAATCCGGTTCAAAACAGAGTCCTGGTAAATGGTATCCGTAGGTTTGCTCTTTTTCAACATTTCCAAATCGAATAGCTCTCCTTTAAGCTTTTGTTTTTTTAAGGCCTCTTCTTTTAATTTGGCAACGCATTTCAAACCATCATCAGTCATGATCCATGTACTGGAGTCGTTATGGTCATTTTCGCTGTCGTTACATTCCCAGGTCCAGTAATTATTAACGTAACGGTAAGCATCCTGCTTTAAAATCAATTTGGTTCCCACCGGAATTTCAAGATTTAGCCTTACTTCCTGGTTTCTCCAGACGGTTCCCTTTCTCAATTGAAACCGCGGACTAAAAATCAGTTCAGAATCTTTCACTATATAATTGTAGCTAATGTTCTGTGCATTTTGCAAGGCACTTTGGAAGGTTTTCCCCTGCGATTCGTACTTCTGTGTTAAACGGGTAACGCCACTTTCGCTTTTGTTAATATCAATGCGGATATGGTTAGGCGAAACAAATGGTCCATCTTCAAAATCATCAACTACAATCTGGTGGCGGTTGTTCGCATCAATGTGGTAAGCCGCGCTATCCTCTTTGCTGAAATATTTACTTTTATCAATATTCAGGGTATAGGTAGAAAAAGATTTTAGGTCGGTTGTTTGTGTTAACTCTGCATGTTGCTTAAATTCTGATGAAATTTTGGCCGCCTGATAACCTGTTATAGCCACACCAGCCAACCAGATAATTAACAAAGCGAAAGAAAGTGTTTTATTAATAGCCTGTTTGTTAAAAGCTACCCTGATCGAGAATAATACTAGAGCCAAAACCGGTACAAAACAAACAATAAATGCACCAAATAAAATTGCCCCCCTATTGCCTTCATTGATAATAGAGAAGGGGAAATATTCGTAAATACTCGCATCCCAAAACCCTTGAAAAGCAGCCGTACCAATAATTAAAATAAGTAAAAAGAGTACGCCAAAAACAATAATGAAACCTGCAATTACTTTAAAAATAACCTTACCGGTACCCGAAATAAAACGACCCAGCCACTCGAAAAACTCACCGATAAAAATCCCAAGGCGGGCAAATATTGGTTGGGCATGTTTGTTTACCTCTCCTAAACGTTCTTTAACCGCTTGTAATTCTTCATCCAGGTTCTTTTGAAAACCCTGAAGATTTGCAGGCTCACCTTTCATCTCCATGCGTTCAATCCGGGATTTTGCTTTCGGCATGATGATCCAAAGTATGGCATATACCAGTATTCCAAATCCACCCGCAAAACTGATCAGTAACGTTGCCAGCCTGATCCATTTAGGGTCTGCATTTACAAAGTGTGCAATACCAGCGCAAACACCTGCAATCACGCGGTCGTCCATATCGCGGTATAATTTTTTCTCTACATACTGGTGTTGGTAGGTACTGTTAATCACAGGTTCTTCCTCACCTTCTTCAGCCGTATCAAAATCCTGTACCCTACCCATTTGTGCAATCACCGAATTTACATTGGCCGAATCTACTACCTGTTTTTTCTGTTCTTCCAATTGCTCGGTCAACAGTTCGGCAATCCGGTTCTCAATATCCGTTACAATTTCGAGGTCATCAGCATGGTTGGCAAAATATTGTTTTACTTCGTTCAAGTAGGCTTTTAAGAGCTCGTAAGCACTTTCTTCAATGTGAATAATCGTGTTTCCTATATTGATGATGATGGTCTTTTCCATTTCCTTTTTTACTAATTATGAATTGGCTCCTTTTTGTGAAATACCTACAGCATAAGCCAGCTCCTGCCAGGTTTGATCTAATTGTGATAAAATGCCCCGACCATCTTCGGTTAAGGTATAATATTTACGCGGTGGGCCTGAGGTAGATTCTACCCAGTTGTAGCTTAACAAACCATTGTTCTTAAGCCTGGTTAATAATGGATATAATGTACCCTCAACCACCAACAGTTTTGCCGACCTCAATTCGGCAATAATATCCGAAGCGTAAATTTCGCCCCGAGAGATGATTGATAAAACACAGTATTCCAGAATTCCCTTCCGCATTTGCGTTTGCGTATTTTCTGCTATCATATAACAAAGATATATGTTTTATATACTACCATGCAATACATAGTACTAAAATAAATCAAAGTAAACTCACAAATAATTGATTATCAATTATATAATTTTGAATAAAATTTTGTTTTTTGAAATTAATTCCTTAAAAACTGAAAATTTTTACTGTTTTTTAGAAAAGCAAGGCCTTGTAATACTTCGGTTTTTGCAGCCCTGCTATCACCTATAGTCCCGATTTAGATACTCTTTTAAATATAAAATATTCGATAAAATCGGGAGCTATTGGGTTCTATCAGGTTTAGGTAATGAGGGTCAGTACTACTATTTATGGTTTTTGAACAGCCCCTTGTAAATAAACCCGACAGAGCGGGTAGCCCGCAACCCGATTTTTCATCGGTGAGGACTACAAGCGATGGCGGGACAGCAGTACCTATGAAAAGCAGCACGCAGATTTTCAAAAATAATTAAACAGAATTCTCAGCCCTTTAAACTTCCAAAGTCTTCTATCACAAAAGCCTATTGCAGACTGCGAAAGTTGGCCATAGGTAATTAAATACATAAATACGATAGATTTAATATATTTTAATAATTTTGCAGCTTCTTAACTTATTTCCATGAAGAAATCTATTGCCAGCATCGTTGCCGAGGCAAACGAAAGCGGCGAAGGAACGCTTAAAAGAACCTTAGGTCCAATAAACCTGATTTTAATCGGTGTAGGCTTAACGCTTGGTGCAGGTTTATTTTCCATTACAGGTTTGGCAGCAGCCAATCATTCCGGCCCTGCAGTAACCCTATCATTTGTAATTGCAGCTTTAGGTTGCGGTTTTGCGGCACTATGTTATGCAGAATTTGCCTCTATGATTCCCGTTGCAGGTAGCGCCTACACCTATTCTTATGCCACTATGGGCGAGCTTTTCGCCTGGATTATAGGCTGGGATCTGGTATTGGAATATTCTGTGGGTTGTGCAACTGTAGCCATCAGCTGGTCACAGTATTTAACCCGGTTTTTAGCCAGTTTACACATTTATCTCCCTCCGCAGCTAACCTTATCTCCTTTCGAAACCGCTAAACTTGCCGATGGCTCTACTGTTAATGGTATTATTAATATCCCTGCAGCATTGGTTGTGGTATTAATGACGGCCATACTGATCCGTGGCACCAAAGGCTCGGCTATTGTAAACGGAATTATTGTTTTTCTTAAAGTGGGCGTAGTTTTGGTTTTTATCGCTTTAGGCTGGCAATATATTGATCCGGCAAATTATCATCCTTATATCCCCGAAAACACCGGAACATTTGGTCAGTTTGGATGGAGTGGTGTATTACGCGGTGCAGGACTCGTATTTTTTGTGTTTATCGGCTTTGACGCTGTTGCCGCTTCGGCACAGGAAACCAAAAACCCAGCAAGGGATTTACCGATCGGTATTATTGGATCGCTGGTAGTTTGTACTGTTTTATTCGGATTGTTCGGTCACGTAATGACTGGTTTGGCCAATTATAAAGAATTTGCCAATAGCGGCGCCCCGGTAGCCATAGCCATAGAAAAAACTCCTTATGCATGGTTAAGTCAGGCTATTATCTTAGCCATTCTGATTGGTTATACTTCGGTAATCCTGATCGATTTAATGGCGCAATCACGGATGTTTTATTCCATTAGTAAAGATGGTTTATTACCAAAAATGTTTTCTGATGTACACGCAAAATTTAAAACACCGTACAAATCGAATATTATACTCTGTGTATTTATTGGACTTTTTGCTGCATTTGTACCCATGAATGTAGTAGGCGAAATGACCAGCATTGGCACCTTACTGGCCTTTTTAATGGTTTGTGTGGGTATCCTGATCTTAAGGAAAACAGATCCTGAAGCCAAACGCCCATTTAGGGTTCCTTTGGTGCCTCTAATCCCAATTCTGGGCATTTTAACCTGCATTGCCATGATGGTATTTTTACCCTGGGAAACCTGGGTTAGACTAGCGGTATGGTTGATCATTGGATTAGCCATTTACTTCGGTTATGGTAAAAAGAACAGTAAATTAAACACTATACAAAAACAGGACGAAAACCTGTAATAAAACATTGCTATACACATGGGGCAATCAGGTTGTATGAAATATCCAACAACCTGATTGCCCTTTTTTAATTACATGCCGTATTTACAACCGCATAAATATCAATTAATTAAGAAAAAATATTAGTTATCCACAATTTAACATTTTTCTAAATTTTTGGCTTGGGATTTGCCCTAACAAAATCGACCCTATTTAAACATTATCCCATGATTATTAAATTAGACACATCAGTTTTCAGGCTTTCGAGACATAAAGCTGAAACCGTAAAAAAAGTTGCAACACCACTTACAAGAGACCAATGGATCACTGCTGATAGAATTGTAATGGCAGCGATGTTTATTGCTACTATTCTTGGTGCCATCTTATTTTAATTTCTGATGATGGATCAAAAATCTTCAGCAATTAACTCCTTATTGATCATCACTGCGGCCATTGTTCCAGCGGCTGTAACAATTGGCAACGACCTGAACAAGGTTGCACAATCTCCTGCGGCATAAATACCCTTTGCAGTAGTTTGCTGCTGTTCATTTACTTTTATTGTTTTCAGATCTGTTAATTCGAATCCGAGCTGTTCACTAAAATTTAAGTGCTGTTCTATTTCAGGTTTAACGTAAATTGCTTTAAAGGCTATCTTTTCTCCATTTTTAAAAACAATATTTTCGAGCTGACCGTTTTGGTGTTCCAGCTCAATAATCTCCTCTTCTAAAACAGTAATCGATTTAGACTTTAGTTTTTCAGTCTGTTCGGCAGTAAATTCTGATTTTCCATTGGTTAGAATAGTTAAATCATTATTCCAAAGGTGAAGGTTTTTAGCCATCTCAAAGGCATGATCACCGTTCATTAACAGGCCTACTTTTTCATTTTTTACTTCGTAGCCATGGCAATACGGGCAATGGATAGCAGAAATGGCCCAACACGCGGTCAATCCTTTAATATCAGGCAGCGTATCTTTTAAACCTGTGGCCAATAATAATTTGCGGGAAGTAAAATATTGCCCATCTTCCAGGCCAACACTAAAACCACCTTCCACTTGCATTGCCGAATCGGCTTTTGCATTTAAAAATTTAACCGTTGGATATTTTGATACTTCAGCTTTTGCTACCTTGTAAATTTCGGCTGGCCGATCGCCATCATGCGTTAAAAAATTATGCGAATGAGGGGTTTGCCTGTTACAGGGTTCACCAGCATCGATTACCAGAACATTCCGGGTTGAACGGCCTAAAGTTAATGCAGCAGATAAACCAGCATAGCTACCTCCAATTATAATTACATCAAAATCCATATCCTTATCTTTTGATACAAAGATCAGCATTCAAATTTCAAATGCAACACTGATGCATTAAATCAATGTCATTTTATTTTTTAAAAATAACCGCCTTAATGAAGTCCCCATAATACATACGCCGTTCTAAGATCTTATAACCTTCATTTAGAAAGTAAACATGCATGTCAATCAGTTGATTTGCTTCTACAATTCCGAGTAATTTAAAAAAGCTGTACATCGATTTGAGCAAAAGCCATTTCCACCAGTTCCCATTATTTTTGTTGAGGGAAAAATCGACCAAAAACCACAAACCATCTTTTTTCAAATATTCATTTAACTGATCAAATACTTTCGCGGCCCGTTGCTCTGCGAAATTATCGAAAAGAAATGGTGTTAAAATTACATCAAATACGATATCCGTTCCAAAATCTTCGATGCCAAGATTCACAAATTCGACCTGGTTGCTTTTACAGTTCCGTTTTTGAGAAAGTGCAATCATTTTAGCTGATATTTCCACATAAACTAGCTTTAAGCCACTAGGATATATTTTGGCAATTTCTTCCAAAATCCATCCTGTTCCACCACCCACAATTAAAACGGAGCTATCTTTTGGAAGATACTGAAGTTGATTGACCTGTGCATTGACCTGCGATTTAAAAAAAACCAATCGACTTAAGGTATCGTAATGGTTGGCTATTTTATCGTAGTTGTTGTTCATAGTATTCAGTATCAGGTATTGAGTATCAAGTATCAAGACAGGACTTTCAAATGTACTATACACTTTGGTCTTTACGCTTTGGTCTTTCAGCTTAATGCACAAATTGCATCCCTATCATTCCACATATCGCCTTAAACAAAATCAATCCATCAATTACCATCAGATAATAGAGAATATTTTTTCTTTTATGCATGGAATAAGCAATATAAATAGTCAGTACAAATGGCAGTACATTGAATAAAACCTGCGGTATTCCGAAGCCTTTGTAACTGGCAAATATGCCCAACGAGATTAGACCGATAATTAACAGCGGAATCAAAATGTTAAAGATTGTTCTCCGCAAACCATAACGTACCACAAAAGTGCGCAGGTGTTTATTTGCATCTGTAGGGTAATCTTTAATATCAAAAATAATAGCGTTGACTGTACAGAACATCCAGTTTTTAACAAATAACCAGGTCCACAATACCGAATCGTGATAACCTACCCCTGTTTCAATTTTAAGCATAATTAAGGGTAGCACATTGGCACAACAGGCCCAAACAAAGCCGATAACAAAAGCTTTAAACCATCCGGTATTGCGGAGGTTGAATTTAATGAAGGATTTAGGGAGTAAGCCATAGTATAAACCACCTGCGATAATAATAATGACTATGGCTAGCCAATAACCAATAGGGAGTGCCAGAATATGCTGAAAGTTTTGGTAAAGCAGGTTAGCGGCCAACAGCATACAAATGATAAAAAGCATAGCCTGACTCCAATTAATAAACGTTTTATGTTTAAAATACCATTGATTACGGGGATTGGTGGTGGATGGTGCAGTAGAAACTTTATTGTAAGCGTAGGTATAATAAATGGTGGGGGCCAAAAACAACAACAGGTAATAATTGAGGGAGTTAAAAGGCAGCCTTAATTGCAGGGTAGCTTCGAGGGTAAGCGCCACTGCCAAAATCCCTACGAAGTAGTTTCCAAAGAAAATAAACCTGATTATTTTACCGAGCATTTACCGCTGTTTTTCGTCAGGCAATTTCGGATATATAATTGAATAAGGTAAATAATAAAGTTGATTTTCTACTATCTTAGGGTTAGAAAGAAAATTAACTAAAAAAAATCTCAATCTACAATAATATGGAGGACACAAAAAACTCGACTTTAACAACTGATACCACACCAAAGGTGACAGGAATTGGTGGCATTTTCTTTTTCTCTGATAACCCGAAGGAAACAAAAGATTGGTATGCTAAAAATTTAGGGGTCGAAATCAATGCATGGGGAGCTGTGAGTTTTGATTCCCGGAATATCAATAATCCCGACGAGGTGGAGTCACTTCAATGGAGTCCATTTAAAAAAGGCGATGAATACTTTTCACCTTCAAAGAAGGAGTTTATGATTAATTACCGTGTTCAAAACCTTGAAGCGCTATTGGAAAAACTCAGAGAAAATGGTGTAACCATACTTGATGAAATTGCCACTTATGATTATGGAAAATTTATCCATATTATGGATGCAGAAGGCAATAAGATTGAGTTATGGGAGCCTAAATAGTTTTTTGTCATTCTGAGCGCAGCGAAGAATCTTTAAGAAAGAAACAAGCGTTGTTTAAAATGTTTTGAATTAATCTAGTCCCTTCAGATATGCTTTAAGTCAAGAATAACCTTTACTGCAAATGAAAGATTCTTCACTGCGTTCAGAATGACAGCACAAAAAAAAGCCTCTCAATAAATTGAAAGGCTTTAAATGGTGGGAAATGATCCCGATTTCAATCGGGACGACCTTACTAAGTAAAAGACTGAGGTGCTATGACTCAGCCGATGAAATTAATTTTTCTATCATTACCCTACTTTTCCAGTTTTTGATCTGTTTTTCTTTAAGCCTAGCATCTCTTAGGTTATCAAAAGTCTCAAACCAGACAATGTACCAATCTCCTGTGTGGCCAGTAAAACCTGAGTGATTTGTATTGTGTTTCTTTAACCTATTCTGTAGATCACTTGTAGAACCAACATAGTATTTATTTCGATCTTTTGAGTATAAGATGTAGGTGTAAAACATATAGTAAATATAAGAATTCACTAATTAAATCTTCTCACAAGTATTGAACTAGGAAATGATCCCGATATCCAAATCGGGACGACCTCTTGGTGTAAAAGTATTCCCACTATGAGTATTTGCATTCAAACACTAAAAAATTTGAACATAAAAAAAAAGCCTTTCAGTAAAACTGAAAGGCTTAGTGGGAAATGAGGGGTTCGAACCCCCGACCCCCTCGGTGTAAACGAGGTGCTCTGAACCAGCTGAGCTAATTTCCCTTTTGGTAATGTTTAAAATTATCTCGGCCTTTCGGTTCGACCCTCCCGACTGATAATGTCGGGATGCGCTGAACCAGCTGAACTAATTTCCCTTTTTAGGTGTATTTCAAAGTTTGATAAAAAAGCCTCTCAATAAATTGAAAGGCTTAGTGGGAAATGAGGGGTTCGAACCCCCGACCCCCTCGGTGTAAACGAGGTGCTCTGAACCAGCTGAGCTAATTTCCCTTTTATACTTTATCAAACTTAGTGCCCCATCCTCCGTTTGGGAATGCAAATATAGCGCTATAAAACTGTTCTGCAAATCTTTTTTTCTTTTTTTTCAACTCAACAAAGTTTCGAGGATTTTATGCGATTGCACCACCCCAAAAGAGGCGGTATGTAAGGTATAGAAAACCAATATCTTATCTAACAAAAAGCGCCGTTGCACATTACTCATTTTTATTTCAGAAAGTTTTTCGAGCGGTGAATCAAACAATGAAATAAAACCTATCGCATCATCTAATTGAAGGTAATTGGAGTGAATAGGTAACCGCGAAGTAAATTCTCCTTCTTGCAGATCAAAGTAAATCTGATCGTTCCTTCTTTTTCCGTTAGGAGAAAAACCTAAAAACCTAGTAAGCTTTAATAAAAAGGATAAATGAAAATTGGGGTTTATCTCTTCCACTTCATCAAACCAGGCGATTGAATTGAAAATGTAATCGAATAAACTTTCATCAGCCGATTGCTGCCTAATGCTTTTATACAACACCTCATTTAAAAAAATAACTATGCTGGTTTTAGTCATATCATAAGGGATACTCTTAAAAACCGGCGTTTGCCGAACCTCCGATATCCGTTGAATATTGGTATTTGTTTTATGATAAACCACCATATCCAATAAGTGGAGCGATTGCAGCATATTCATCTTAATCTTTGCTTTAGGTTTTTTAACCCCATTGATCAGGTAAGATTGCATGCCAAATTTATCGGTAAGCACCTGCACCACCACACTGCTTTCGCTATAGTTTGTAGTCTTTAAAACAATGCCTCTAACTTTGTGCAACATCCGATTAAAACAATTTTTTCAAAAGTATGTTATTTGTGCAAATTTAATTGTGCGAAAAGTAATCAGGTTTTACAAATAAGATTAGTTTTGCCTTTAATATTATTAAAACTAAGCTGCACATGTGGGTTAAGCTATCGAGATTTATTCTTCAGAATCGTATCGCAATCATCGTATTTTTCGTGTTAGGAACAATTTTCATGGCTTATCAGGCCAAAAATGTAAAACTCTCCTATACCGGAAGTAAAATCCTGCCCGTTACCGATAGCGCATTTGTAAAATACAATGCTTTTAAAAAGACTTTTGGTGAAGATGGAAGTGTAATGGTGGTGGGGATACAATCGCCTGATATTTTTAAAAAAGAAGTATACAACCAATGGGTACAGCTTTCAAACGACATTCAGAAATTAAAGGGCATTAAACAGGTTTTATCTTCAGGGCGCATCTTTCAACTCGAAAAAGACACTGTAAACCAAAAATTTGTTTTAAAGCCATTACCTGGTGGTCTGGTTAAAACCGATGCTGAAATGGATTCGATCAGGAATACCATTTATAGCAACCCGTTTTTCGAAGGACTGGTGTACAACCGGCAAAATGCGACTTTAATGGCGATCACATTCGACACTAAAATCTTAAATACTGCCGAACGAAATCCCATTTTAAAGGAAATTGAAGCAAAGGCAAAAGCTTTTCAAACGGCTACAAAAATTAAGGTACATATTTCGGGTCTACCCTATATCCGCACTGCGGTAAGTAAACTGGTCAGCAATGAATTTGTATTGTTTCTAGGCTTATCAATCCTGGTTTCGGCCTTAATCTTATTGATTTTCTTCAAAAAATTCTACGCGGTGTTCTTCCCTATTTTAGTGGTCGTAATGGGCGTAATCTGGAGTATTGGCACATTGGTTTTATTCGGTTTCGAACTAACCATTTTAACAGGACTGATTCCGCCACTGATTGTAATTATCGGCATTCCAAACAGTATTTTGCTGTTGAATAAATATCAGAACGAACTCAGAAAGCATGGCGATAAACAAAAAGCTTTAAGCATCACCATTGAGCGGATTGCCATTACCACACTAATTGCAAACATTACTGCAGCGATTGGTTTTGGGGTACTTTATTTTACCGGAAGCGAACTTTTAATGCAATTTGGCAGCGTGGCTTCTATTAACGTAATGGTTACCTGGTTAATGTGTTTATGTTTAATCCCGATTATTTTCAGCTACTTGCCAGTACCTAAACTTAAAGCGCAAAACCACGTTGAAGAAGGCTTTTTGCACAAGTTATTAATGAAAACAGATACACTTGTTCAACACAAAAGCGGATTGATCTACATCGGTACAATTATCATCTCCATCATTGCCTTTATTGGTGTAATGAAAATAAATGTGAATGGCTATGTGGTGGATGACCTGCCTAAAAATTCTGAAATTTTAACCGATTTAAAGTTCTTCGAGAAAAATTTCGAGGGTATTTTACCATTGGAAGTAAGCGTAGATACGAAGAAAAAGAACGGCGTTTTCAATTTAATCAACCTGAAAAGAATGGAAAAATTGGAAAAAATGATTTCGGCTTACCCAGAGTTTTCGCGATCCATATCTGTAAATATGGGTTTAAAATATGCTACTCAGGCTTTTTACAATAACGACTCTACCTTTTTCCGTTTGCCAGACAATTTAGAAAAGAATTTTATTCTGGCCTACATCGCCAATGGCGGAAAAGGAAATGCAAGTCTGTTGACGAACTTTATCAGTAAAGGAAATCAAAGTACAAGGATCAGCTTTCAAATGGCTGATGTAGGTTCGAAACGTTTAGACGCCATTATGGCCGAATTAAAACCACGGATCGACAGCATCTTGCCTCCATCTAAATTTGATGTTGAGCTTACTGGTTCGAGCATTATCTTTTCTAAAGGAACGGATTATATGTTGAGGCACCTGGTAGAAAGTATTGCCCTAGCCATTATATTAATCTCTCTTTTAAGACTGGCGCAGTTTAAAAGTTTGGGCATCATGTTCATTTCGCTGCTGCCCAATATTGTTCCGCTTATTATTACCGCTGGAATTATGGGTTATTTTGGAATTTCCTTAAAACCTTCGACCATTTTAATTTTTACCATTGCTTTTGGTTTGGCGTCCGATCAGACCATCTATTTTTTAACGCGTTATCAGCAGGAATTAAACCTGACGAACTTTAGCATACCAAAAGTAATTAGCGATACCATTACCGAAACGGGTGTAAGTATGACACATATCGCGTTAATCTTGTTCTTCGGCTTTGGAATATTTACTGCTTCTACTTTCGGCGGAACAGTAGTATTGGGCTTACTCCTGTCTATAACCTTATTGGTGGCCTTAATTTTTAACTTAACGTTATTGCCTGCACTGGTTTTGTGGTTAGATAAAAAGAAAGTAAGAAAAGTGATCTCAGATGAAGAATCTGCGAAAAACGCTGGTGAGTTTGATCATTAATCAGTTGGGAGTTTTCAGTTAGCAGTTTGGAGTTCAGGGGGCTTAACCCGAAACAGAATAGATTTTATAAATAGCCTTGGGTTTAAACCCAAGGCTATTTTTTTAAGCGTTTTAAGGCAAATCAAATCTGTTACCGAATTACTAAACCTTTACAAGGATGACAATTCTATAAATATGAATAAATGTTTTCCAAGAAAAATTAGATCATTATAACTAGAGGCGAGACAAAAAACCGCTGTTTCTTACACTGAGCCAAGCCACCTAAACCTGATGGCAGCGACAGCCCCGAAGTATGAGGGCTACAGCAAACAGCAGGGCGGACATTAAAATAAAATGCAGGCCTTGCTTTCCAAAAACCGCTTTAACTATATAAGAAATAACGAAAAATAAGCCCAAAGAGATTGTGCTTACCGAAATAGATTTTGGCAAATTTATTCTGTAGCAGGTTTTTTCTCTTCTTCATCAACCGGCACCTCAACAGTCGGATCGGTAATGATTTCAGCATTGCCATCCCTATCTTTTTTTGCAAACAAAATTGGATAAAGCAGCCAAATTGCACCAACAATAATAAGTACACCCGCCAGCGTTTGAAAATAGATGCCCCATTTTACCTCATTGGCATCTAAAATTTTATAGGCGATAAAAGAAAGTACTCCAAAAATTATTACAAAAACGGCTTTCTGCAATTTTAACAGCTTGATCATGGGGTCTTTCTTTTTAGTGTTACAATATGGATTAAAACAAAGATTAGCCCAATTAGTTCGAGCAAGCCGCAGAAATAAAAAGCATAAAGCACAAAATCTCTGTCGGAAGGGCTTACTACCACGACGATTGGCAAAGCAACTACGGCAACAATCATCAGTATAAGCCCGATATTAAATAATTTCACGTTAAAAGTATTTACACCAAAACTACCAAAATTCAGCCAATTCTGTTAACTTTGCATCCTTAATTTTTTGAGGTACTTGATTGATGTATAGCGAATTTAAACAACTGGAACTGGCCAAAATAGGGCAAGAAATATTAGATTTTTGGAAAAAGGAAAACATCTTTGAAAAAAGCATTTCTTCACGCCCTAAATCTAATCCGTTTACTTTTTACGAAGGCCCACCGTCTGCCAATGGCATGCCGGGAATCCACCACGTAATGGCGCGTGCAATTAAGGATATTTTTTGCCGCTATAAAACAATTAAGGGTTATCAGGTTAAAAGAAAAGCAGGTTGGGATACACATGGCCTACCTGTTGAGCTTGGAACGGAAAAGGAATTAGGAATTACTAAAGAAGATATCGGTAAAACTATTTCTATAGAAGATTATAACGAAGCTTGTAAAAAAACCGTAATGCGTTACACCGATGTGTGGAACGATTTAACTGAAAAAATGGGCTATTGGGTAGACATGGATGATCCATACATTACCTACAAGTCTAAATACATGGAGTCGGTATGGTGGCTTTTAAAGCAGATTTACGATAAAGGATTAATCTACAAAGGTTATACCATCCAACCATACTCTCCAAAAGCCGGTACAGGATTGAGTTCACATGAGGTCAATCAGCCTGGCGCTTACCGGGATGTTACTGACACCACAATTGTTGCGCAGTTTAAAGCATTAGCCGATACGTTACCAAGCTTCTTGCAGGGATTTGATGATATTTATTTATTGGCATGGACAACCACTCCATGGACATTACCATCAAACACTGCTCTAACGGTTGGACCAAAAATCGACTATGTTTTAGTCAAAACGTTTAACCAATATACCTACTTGCCAACGAATGTAATTCTGGCAAAAAACCTGGTTGGCAAGCAGTTTAGTAAAATTTTCTTTGAAAGTAGTGAAGCGGAAGATTTTGCAAATTTTAAAGCTGGCGATAAGAAAATACCTTACCAGATTCTGGCTGAATGTAAAGGATCGGAACTGGTTGGCATTAAATATGAACAACTTTTAACCTACACATTACCATACAACAATCCTGAAAATGCTTTCAGGGTAATTTCTGGCGATTTTGTAACCACCGAAGATGGTACCGGTATTGTACATACTGCACCAACTTTCGGTGCTGATGATGCGAAGGTTGCCAAAGAAGCTATTCCTGAAGTACCACCAATGTTGGTATTAGATGATAATGATGTACTGGTTCCCCTTGTAGATTTACAAGGTAAATTCACCAGACATGTTGGCCCTTTTGCAGGTAAATACGTAAAGAACGAATATTACAATGCCGGTGAAGCACCTGAAAAATCGGTTGATGTAGAAATTGCTATTTTATTAAAAGAAGAAAATAAAGCTTTTAAAGTTGAAAAATATGTTCACAGTTACCCGCACAGCTGGAGAACTGATGAACCACTTTTGTATTATCCTTTAGATTCGTGGTTTATTAAAGTTACGGATGTTAAAGACAGAATGTTCGACCTTAATGAAACCATTAACTGGAAACCAAAATCTACAGGTGAAGGTCGTTTTGGAAACTGGTTAAAAAACGCCAACGACTGGAATTTATCACGCTCAAGATATTGGGGAATTCCATTACCCATCTGGAGAACAGAAGATAAAAAAGAAGAAGTGTTAATTGGCTCTGTTGAGGAACTTTATAATGCCGTTGAAAAATCTATAACAGCTGGTTTCCAGAAAGAAAATCCTTTTAAGGGATTCGAAATCGGAAACATGTCTGAAGAGAACTATGATTTGATCGACTTACATAAAAATGTAGTAGATGAAATTATCTTAGTTTCACCGTCGGGCAAGCCGATGAAACGCGAAAGCGATTTAATTGATGTGTGGTTTGACTCTGGTGCTATGCCTTATGCACAATGGCATTATCCTTTCGAAAACAAAGAAGCAATCGACAGAAATGAAGATTTTCCTGCAGATTTTATTGCCGAAGGTGTTGACCAAACCCGTGGCTGGTTTTATACTTTACATGCCATCTCTACATTGGTTTTTGATAAAATCGCTTACAAAAACGTAGTATCAAACGGGTTGGTATTGGACAAAAACGGACAAAAAATGTCAAAACGTTTGGGCAATGCTGCTGATCCGTTCCAAACCATTAACGAATATGGTGCTGATGCTACGCGTTGGTACATGATTTCTAATGCAAATCCCTGGGATAACCTAAAATTTGATATTGATGGAATTGCTGAAGTACGGCGTAAATTCTTCGGAACGCTTTACAATACCTATGCTTTCTTTGCCCTATATGCCAATATCGATAAATTCGAGATCGATAAAAATAACCTGAGCAAAGTTGAAGACAGAACAGAGTTAGACCGCTGGATTTTATCGTTGCTGCAAACCTTAATCAACGAAGTTGATGAAAGTTACAATACTTACGAACCAACAAAAGCTACCCGCGCTATTCAGGCTTTTGTTGATGAACATTTGAGTAACTGGTACATCAGGTTAAGTCGCCGCCGTTTCTGGAAAGGCGAAATGACGGATGATAAACGTGCTGCTTACGAAACACTTTATACTTGTTTAGAAACCCTAGCACAGTTGATGAGTCCGGTTGCACCTTTCTTTGCCGACTGGTTATACAGAAACTTAACTGTTACCGATGCACATGCGGAACAATCTGTCCACTTAACTTTATGGAATGAGGCTGATCAAAGTTTGATTGATACTGATTTAAATGAACGTATGGTTTACGCTCAGGATATTTCATCAATGGTTCTATCGCTGCGTAAAAAATCGGGCATCAATGTGCGTCAGCCTTTAGAAAAAATCCTAATCCCATCTTTAAGTGGCGATTTCGAACAAAAAATCTCAAAGGTTGCCGATTATATCCTTTCCGAAACCAATGTAAAGCAGATCGAATTTATTACCGATACGCAGGGCATCGTAAAGAAAAAGCTGAAACCGAACTTTAAATCGTTGGGTAAAAAAGTTGGAAAAGATATGAGCCTGGTTAAAGAAGCTTTAGAAAATTCGAACCAGGATGATATCCAACGTTTAGAAAGTGATGGCTTCATCATCATCGTTGGCAATAATGGTGAAGAATTTACCATTAATATAAATGATGACGTTGAGGTTTTTGCCGAAGATATTCCGGGATGGCAGGTAACCAACCTTGGCAGCCTAACCGTTGCTTTAGATGTTACCATCTCAGAAGAGCTGAAGCAAGAAGGAATTTCGCGCGAACTGGTTAACCGTATCCAAAACCTGCGAAAAGAACTAAACTTTGAAGTAACCGACAGGATTAAAGTTTCGTTACAAAATGATAACTTGGTATCTAATGCAGTTGCTAAAAACAAGAGCTACATTTGCGCAGAAATACTGGCCGATGAATTAGAATTAACAGATACTGTAACTAATGCAAACAAAATCACCATTGATGATGTTGAATTAAGCATTTCAGTAACTAAAATATAAATCCATATATTAGAAAACTAAATTAAAAACATGGAAAACAGCAACAAAACACGCTACTCAGACAGTGAATTACAGGAATTTAAAGAATTAATCCAAGATAAATTACGCATGGCAAAGGAAGAGCTTAATGCACTTACCTCATCATTAAGTAATCCTAACGCTAATGGTACTGAAGATACTTCTGGTGCTTACAAAACATTGGAAGATGGTTCGGCAACGATGGAGAAAGAGCAGATCAATCAATTGGCTGCGCGTCAGAAAAAATTTATCGATAACCTGGAGAATGCGTTGGTGCGCATCGAGAACAAAACTTATGGTATTTGCCGCGAAACGGGTAAATTAATCCAAAAAGAACGTTTACGTGCTGTTCCTCACGCTACTTTAAGCATGGAAGCTAAATTAAAACAGAGTTAATGAAAGGCTATATAAAACCTTTAATTGTTATCTTCTTGGTTTTACTGGCCGACCAGCTGGTTAAAACCTGGGTTAAAACTAACATGTACCTTGGGCAGGAGTTCCACATTATTGGTAAATGGTTTATTATCCATTTTACTGAAAATAATGGAATGGCCTTTGGAATGGAGTTTGGTGGTGAATTTGGCAAATTAGCCTTATCACTTTTCCGTATTGCTGCCGTTGCAGGAATTGGTTATGGATTACATTATCTCATTAAGCATAAATATCACCGCGGTTTAATTCTAAATGTCGCACTGATTTTTTCTGGAGCATTAGGAAACATTATCGATTCTGTATTTTATGGGAAGATTTATGGTTACGAAAGCTGGTTTCATGGCCGCGTAGTTGATATGTTCTACTTCCCAATTGCGGAAGGTCACTTCCCTACCTGGTTTCCGATTTGGGGAGGAGAGGAATTTGTTTTCTTCAGGCCCGTTTTTAACCTTGCAGACGCTGCAATTTCGGTTGGGGTAATACTTATCCTGGTCTTTCAGAAGAACTACTTTAAAGAAGATGTAAAGGACAATGTAAGCCTAAACAGCGAAATTGTAGAAGATTAAATCCGCGAATCGTCCTGCTGAACTTGTTTCAGCACCTTAACTTAAATAACTGCCCATTTCTTAACTGAGATGGGCTTTTTTTATTGTCATTGCGAGAAGGCTTAATTCTATTGGTTGGTGTCACACCGACCAAAAAGAGAACTTACCTTAAATTCATTTAGAAAGCAGGTACAGCAGTAAATATTTAAGTCTGTTCCCGCTATCCTTACTGCCAATGAGGTTCCGTGCTTAAATACGGTTTCATCAGAAAAGTCAGGACAGTACCAAAACGCATTGGCATTCATCCTATCGGGTTTAGTAACTTCAGGTAGTGCAGGAAAGAAAAATCAAGGCAACAGATCGTCATCCTGAATTTATTTCAGGATCTTTAGTGCAATTAGAATAAAACCCATTGGTTAATGGCACTTCTATATTGATTGGTGTCAAACCAACCAATAGGAGTTTGGTAAGTAATAATCATAACAAAATCCGCTTCCCAAGGTTGGTGGCCCAACCAATTTAAAGCTAATATAAAAGAATAATGATCAATTTCCCCGATATATCTTATCTAAAGTCTGGCAATGAACGGCAAAAGAAGGCTTATCACGTATTAACAGATAACAACATTTTAGAAAAACTAGCTTTCTATCATCCAATACTGGTGGGCACCATACCAATCAATATCAACATTGAAAGCAGTGATCTGGATATCATCTGTGAAGTATATGATAACGATGAATTTATAGATCAATTAATGGCCACTTTTGGTCCCGAAAAAGATTTCTCGGTTACGGAAAGTATGAAATTCGATGCAATCAAAGCGACTTTTAAAATTGAGGATTTTGAGATTGAAATATTTGGGCAAAACATCTCCACTACACAGCAAAATGCTTACCGCCACATGTTAATCGAATATAAATTACTTTTAGAAAAAGGAGAAGCATTCAGACAGGAAATTATCTCCTTAAAAAAGCAAGGCTATAAAACCGAGCCAGCATTTGCAAAACTGTTAGGGATTGAGGGGGATGCCTACGAAGAATTACTGAAATTAGAGTCTTAGCGAGTCGCTAAGACCATCTTAGGACACAATATTATAAAGGATATCGTCATTCCCAACTTGATTGGGAATCGTAATGCCTTGGTAGGGTTGTAGGTTGCATTAAGATTCCCGCATGCGCGAGAATGATGACCAGTTGTTGTGATAGATTTCTCCATTACGTTGCACTCCAGTCGAAATGACGAATCTCCTTACAACGCTCCTGCCATTTATATTTAATATATTTGGAATACAAAAACCAGATATTATGAAACGCTACTATGCCCTTTTATTGCTCATTACATTGAGCATCTCATCATTTGCTCAAAAAAGCCTTTTTAATGGCAAAAATCTAAAGGGGTGGCATGTAGATGTACCCGCAATGGATAAAAAGCCCGATACGATTAATCCGTTTATAGTTCGCAATGGCATGCTGGTAAGCTTAGGTACTCCAGGCGGGCATTTAATAACCGATAAAATCTACAAAAATTACCAGTTAACCGTACAATACCGCTTTGCTGGTAAGCCAGGTAACTGTGGCGTTTTGGTACATTCCTCAACTCCACGGGTGCTGTATGGTATGTTTCCAAAATCGCTGGAAGTGCAGATGCAACATCAAGATGCTGGCGATTTTTGGTGTATTGAAGAAGACATTACCGTACCAAATATGCTCGCCAGACGCGGCCCGAAAGAAAACTGGGGCATAAATGGCGATAAACTGCGCCGCATAAAAAACTTAACAGACGATAGTGAAAAACCTGTTGGTGAGTGGAACACCATGATTATTCAGTGTCTAAATAACGAAGTGAAGGTTTGGGTAAACGGCACATTGGTAAATTATGGCACAAACTGCACGGCAAGTAGCGGACAGATTGCTTTACAGGCAGAAGGTAGTGAAGTAGAGTTTAAACAGCTGGATCTGAAACCGATTAAAGCACTTTCTAAATCTTAAGTAGAGTGGTCATTTCGACCGTAGCGGAGAACCCGAAGGCTCAGCGAAGCTAAATCTTTGGATTAAAACTTAGGAAAAGATCTCTCCATTCCAATTTGCTCCAGTCGAGATGGCGACAAGGATGACACCACAATATCTGCGCCCCAACTTAATTAAAATTTCGATAAAGCATATCACATAAAAAAGAAGTCAAGTTTTATAGCACATTGGCCATTAAAACTTGACTTCTTTATCTTAAATTTCTATAAAGATTTAAGTCCCCTTTAGAGGATTTAGGTTAGACACCTAATAGCAATCTAGCCGGATCTTCTAATAATTGTTTCACACGAACCAGGAAACCAACTGACTCACGCCCGTCGATAATTCTGTGATCATAAGATAAAGCAACATACATCATTGGGCGGATTACCACCTCACCTTTTTCAGCTACCGGACGCTCAACAATATTGTGCATACCTAAAATAGCCGATTGTGGCGCATTAATAATCGGCGTCGACATCATTGAACCAAATACACCACCATTTGTAATGGTAAATGTTCCACCAGTCATCTCTTCGATGGTTAATTTGCTATCGCGTGCTTTTAAAGCCAATTCTAACACCGATTTTTCAATCTGAGCTAAAGTCATGCTTTCTGCATTACGGATAACGGGTACCACTAAACCTTTTGGTGCAGAAACAGCGATAGAAATATCAGCAAAATCGTTGTATACCAATTCTTCACCTTCAATACGACCGTTTACTGCAGGGAAATCTTTTAAAGCTTCGGTAACGGCTTTAGTGAAAAAGCTCATAAAACCTAAACCAACGCCAAATTTCTCTTTAAACTGATCTTTATATTTTCCGCGTAAATCCATAATTGGTTTCATGTTAACCTCGTTGAAAGTAGTTAACATTGCAGTTTCATTTTTAACGGCAACCAAACGTTTTGCAACGGTTCTACGCAGTGGAGACATTTTCTCGCGGCGCTCGCCACGGCTACCTGCTGGAGCAGCAGCTGCAACCGGCGCAGTCGCTTTTGGTGCTTCAGCTTTTTTACCCGCTTCTGCTTTTACAGCATCATCTTTGGTAATACGGCCATCAACACCAGTACCTTTAACCGCGCCAGCATCAATGCCTTTTTCTGCAAGAATTTTACCAGCAGCAGGAGAAGGAGTTCCTGTAGCATAACTTTCGCCTGCTTTTTCGGCAACTGGAGCCGCAGTTTTATCTTCAGCAACAACAGCCTTTTCTTCAGCCTTTGGCGCATCAGCTTTCGCTGGAGCTGCACCACCATCTTCAATTTTACATACTACTGCACCGATGGCTAAAGTATCACCTTCGGCTGCTATGGTTTTTAAAGTTCCAGCTTGTTCTGCGGTTAATTCGAATGTTGCTTTATCCGATTCTAATTCGGCAATAACTTCATCCATTTCAACAACATCGCCATCGTTTTTTATCCAACGTGATAAAACAACTTCGGTTATCGATTCACCAACAGGTGGAACTTTTATCTCTAAACTCATATTTTTAAAATTGTAATTTTTGTTGTTATTATGTTTTAAGATTGAGAGTTTAAAATTGTGGATTACTTAAATCCTCTACATTAAACCCTGAAACCTTCTACTTCTTAATCCGCTTCTGCCATTTTTTTAATGGCCTTTTTGGTCGCTTCCTTTACTTCTTCCTGTTTAACAGGAAGTTCTAAGGCTTTTGCCAAAATATAAGCTTGCTGGTTAGCATGTTGTTTTGCAAAACCCGTAGCTGTACTGCTGCTCTCTCTTCTTGAAATAACATCAATACCTTTTAAAGCGGTTTTATACAACTTACGGAACAAATATGGCCATGCGCCCATGTTCTCTGGCTCTTCTTGTACCCAGAAAATTTCTTTAGCATTTTTATATTTTTTCTGAATGCCCTCCATCTGATCAACTGGCGTTGGATACAATTGCTCTACACGAACCAAGGCTACGTGTTTGATTTTATCAGCCTGTTGTTTCTCCAGCAATTCATAGTAAATTTTACCGCTACAGAAAACGATACGCGTTACCTCTGCCACTTTAACATTTACATCATCAATTACTTCTTTAAAACCACCTTCGGTAAATTCTTCTAATTTAGAAACGCAGGCCGGATGACGTAGTAAACTTTTTGGTGTAAATACAACCAAAGGTTTACGGAAATCGCGTTTAAACTGGCGGCGTAATACGTGGAAGAAGTTTGCAGGAGTAGTACAGTTGGTTACCTGCATATTGTAATCGGCACATAGCTCCATAAAGCGCTCAATCCGTGCTGATGAGTGCTCAGGACCCTGACCTTCATAACCATGAGGCAATAACATCACCAAACCGTTTTCGCGCTGCCACTTGGTTTCAGCACTTGCAATATATTGATCGACAACAATTTGTGCGCCGTTAAAGAAATCGCCAAACTGTGCTTCCCAGATAGTTAATGCATTTGGATTGGCCATGGCATATCCATACTCAAAGCCTAAAACACCATACTCTGATAAGTGTGAATTGTAAATATCAAATGATGCCTGTTGATCTGAAATATTTGCCAGTGGTACATATTCTTCCTCACTGTCTTCAAGCGTTAATACGGCATGACGGTGAGAGAAAGTACCACGCTCCACATCCTGACCACTTAAACGAACGCGTTTACCTTCTGATAACAAAGTACCATAAGCCAGTTGCTCGCCCATTGCCCAATCGAAAACAAGCGTTTCGTTAACCATTTTGGTACGCTCAGCAAATAATTTTTCGATTTTTTTGAAAAACTTTTTATTTGATGGTAAAGTGGTAATGCGTTTACCAATTTCCAATAAAGTGCTTTTTTTAACTGCTGTAACCGGCGAGGCTTCGAAATCTTTAGGTGTCGCCATCCGTAGATCTGCCCATGCACCACCGAATTTAACTTCGCTATTGCTAGCCACAAATTCTTTAGCTTCATTTAAGCGCTCCTGCAAAATACCACGGAAATCTTTTTCCATTTCTTTTGCTAAACCAGCTTCCAACTTACCTTCTTTGGTTAACTGATCGATATATATTTCTCTTGGGTTAGGGTGTTTTTCAATTGTTTTGTATAACAATGGCTGTGTGAATTTAGGTTCATCAGACTCGTTATGACCGAAGCGACGGTAGCAAAGAATGTCAATAAAAACATCATTTTTATATTTCTGACGGTATTCCATAGCCAGGTTAATCGCATAAACCAAAGCCTCAGGATCATCACCATTTACGTGGAAAACCGGAGATAACGTAACTTTAGCAATATCGGTACAGTAGGTACTGGTACGGGCATCTTTATAATTGGTGGTAAAACCAATCTGGTTATTAATTACCAGGTGAATAGTACCACCTGTTTTGTAACCTTCAAGGCCTGCCATTTGAATGACTTCATAAACAATGCCTTGTCCGGCAACAGATGCGTCACCATGAATCAAAATCGGTGCTAAACGACTATTGTCGCCACCATATTTGAAATCGATTTTAGAGCGGCTCATTCCTTCTACCACACCATCAACTGTTTCTAAGTGCGATGGGTTAGGACATAAACTTAAGTGAACACTTTTGCCCGAAACGGTAGCAACATCTGTTGAATAACCTAAGTGGTATTTAACATCACCACCATATGGGGTATCAGGGCTATAGCTTTTACCTTCAAATTCAGCAAAAATATCTTTGTATGTTTTTTGCATGATGTTGGCCAACACGTTCAAACGACCGCGGTGTGCCATACCAATTACAAATTCTTCAATTCCCAGTTCAGCACCTTTTTCAATTACCGAATCCAATGCAGGGATCAAAGCTTCTGCACCTTCTAATGAAAAACGTTTTTGACCCAAGAATTTTGTACCCAGGAAATTTTCAAAACTTACTGCTTCGTTTAATTTCCGCAGAATTCGTTTTTTCTCATCAATAGAGAAGTTAGGCGTATTACGTGCATTTTCCATTTTTTGCTGAATCCAGTTCAACACTTCTGGTGTACGTAAAAATTTAAACTCGGCTCCGATAGAGCCAGCATATGTTTGTTTTAAAAAGGCTACAATATCTTTCAATTTTGCTGCACCGATACCAATTTCCACACCAGAGTTGAAAACAGTTTCCAGATCAGCATCCGATAATCCAAAATTTGCCAGATCTAATGTTGGCAAATGTTTACGTCTTTCGCGAACAGGATTGGTGTGCGTAAATAAGTGTCCACGGCTACGGTAGCCATCAATCAGATTTAAAACATTAACCTCTTTTAAAAAGTGTTCAGGCGTTTCTGCTGTTACTGCAGGAGCCTCCGATCCTCTTCCAAAATCAAAACCTTCAAAAAATTTCTGCCAACCGAACTCAACAGATGCCGGATCTTGTTGGTAGGATTGATATAAAGATTCTATATATTCGGCGTTTGCGCCATTAAGATAAGATAATTTATCCATTATTAACTGTTTACTGTAAGCATTACAAAATTAGAATTTTACCTTATATAAATGGCAAAAATCTCGATTAAAATAAATGAGCAGGTTTTAAATTTGCGAGTGCGTAAATGAGTTGGCCTTGTATACAAAAAATGGGCAAAATCTGTTAAAATTCAATTACCCAGATGCGCTCTTTCTACACACAGTAATTTTATAATTCAATCCTCACAACTATGATGCCCAAGTTATGGAGTAATTGCCTTTTGGGTCGAGATTTTTGATATTTTTATCCAGATCGAAAACACTTTTTGATTTTTGATCATTCCCTACACCGGCAACATTGGCCCAATTGCCCCAATTACTTGCCGGATTATAATCAATCAGTTTTTCTTCAAAATAGGCGGCTCCCAAGACCCAGCTCACCTCTAAATTATTGATCAGGTAAAGCGCTGCTGTTTGGCGGGCAATATTAGAAATAAAACCGGTTTGGTTTAATTCAGTCATCACCGCATCTACTACCGCAAAACCAGTTTGCGCATTGCGCCATTTATTAAAATTCTCCTGCTCGTTTGCTACATCAACCAAACCCTGGCTGCCAAATCCATCCGGACTAAAAAACGTATTACCGTATTTTTTGAACATAAAACGGAAGTAATCTCTCCACAGCAGGCCTAATAAGATATGGTTGAACATGGCTTTGGTGTTGGGCACACTTTCCATTTTTTTAATTTCCCAGTACACTTTACGTGGAGATAAACTGCCCATGGCCAACCAGGCAGAAAGTTTCGAAACAAGAATTAAATTCTTGGTTGTTGCAGCTTGCTGCATGGCCAGAATCACCTTTTGCAGGTGAACCAAACCTTCGGCTTCTCCACCGGTAAATTCAAAATCAGCACGCTGATCTTTTTGCTGAGGTAGAAGATTAAGGTCTTCCAAAGATGACAATGTACCCCAATCAATCACCTCTGCTACATTGATCCGATCTGGCGCCGCAAAACAGGGCTTGATAATCGAATCGCGCTCAATTTTCTTTTTAAACTGGTTAAAAGCATCAGGAATATCCTTAATGGGAAAAGGCAAATCTTCCTTATTGTATAAGGTATGACCAATAAAATGTTTCAGGTTGATCCGTAATTTCCAAAGTGCATTCTCTACCAGTGTTGAAATATGCGTTTCTTCGCGTGCTACTTCCCGGTGATGATAAACTTCGGTAATCTCATATTCCTGCACAAGTTGAGGAATGATATCTTCAGGATTGCCTTCAGCAATCAGCAAATTACCGCCAATCTGTTTTAAAGCATTGCGTAAACCTAAAACACTTTCTAAAATAAACTGCGCTCTGATATTACCTGTTTTTAAGGTGCCGTATTTTGTTTCGCCAAAAGAACGGCGATCTAGAATATAAATAGGTAAAATCGAATCAGATTTAGCAATTGCTTCCACCAGCATTTCATTATCATGCAAGCGAAGATCATTTCTAAACCAGACTAAAATTTTTTTGGACATTTTTTATCGAAAAGGGTGTAAGAACGCGCTACAAATTTACCTTATTTTTCCTCTTCATCAAACCGCTAAGTAATTCTTTACAAATAGGAAACAAAAGAATTAGAGCCAGATTAATGCATTTTAAAATCTTACATACAAACCCTTTTGCATCTTTGGTGTTTAAAAAAGATGGCAAAAAAGATTCTGATTACCGGCGCTACAGGACTTGTGGGTACTGAACTAAAAAAACACTTACTGAACAAGGGTTATGAGGTGAATACACTTTCGCGGAAGAAAGATGACGATGCGAATAATTATGTATGGGATGTTTATAAGGGAACGATTGATGCTGACGCTTTGAATGGCGTAGATACCATTGTTCATTTAGCGGGAGAGCCGGTTGCTGATAAGAAATGGACCGACGAACGCAAAAAACAGATCATTGATAGCCGTGTAAAGTCAACAGAATTACTCTTCAAAACCATTAAATCTAAACCTGATCATCAGCTAAAATCGTTCATTTCTGCTTCTGCAGTTGGTTTTTATGGCGATTGCGGCGATGAAATTTTAACAGAAGAAAGTCCAAATGGTTATGGATTTTTGGCAGACTGCTGTAAACTTTGGGAAGATGCCGTAGACCAGGGCAGAAAATTAAGTCTTAGGGTTGTAAAACTCCGGACCGGAATTGTATTAAGTAATCACGGCGGTGCTTTACCACAACTCGACAAACCTGTTAAGTTATTTGCAGGAGCGGCTTTAGGCACAGGAAAACAATGGACACCCTGGTTGCACATCGACGACATGGTTGAAATGTATATCGAAGCCATCGAAAACCTTAAAATGGAAGGCTGCTACAATGCCTGCGCTCCTTTTCCGGTCACCAATAAAGCGTTAACCAAGGCCATAGCAAAACAGCTCCACCGACCATTCTGGCCTATTAAAGTCCCTAAAAAAGCATTGGAATTATTATTGGGCGAACGCGTAGATGCCGTTTTGATGAGCAATAATACCTCGGCACAAAAGATTTTAGATGCAGGATTCAAATTTAAATTTACACATTTGGACGATGCTTTGAAGGAGCTGTATAGTTAAATTAGCCGACTATAATTGTTCGAATGGATTAATTGCCTATTGTTAACTACAAATTGCAAATTGAAAACTATATTAATGTATAATCCGTTAATACGCCAAACGCCCATCTCTAAACGCTCAGACATCTAGATTCTATTAATAGTTTATAATAAATGACTCCAATATCCATTTTCTGGTTCCGCCGCGATTTACGTTTAGCAGATAATGCTGCTTTGTATCATGCCCTTAGAGGCGATTATCCGATTTTGCCACTTTTTATTTTTGATAAAAATATACTGGATAAACTGCCTAAAGACGATGCTCGTGTAACCTTCATTTACCAAACCATTGAAGCGTTAAAAAAAGAACTTCAGCAGCAAGGATCGGATTTACTGGTAAAATATGGCGAGCCTGAAAAAATATGGCCCGAAGTTTTAAAGGAGTACGAAGTTAAAGAAGTATACACCAATCACGATTATGAACCCTATGCCCGCGAACGTGATGATAACATGGCCGAGTTTTTAACCAGTGAAGAAATTGTATTTAAAACATATAAAGACCAGGTTATTTTTGAAAAAAACGAAATCTTAAAAGCAGACAAAACGCCTTATACCGTCTTTACACCCTTTTATAAACAATGGCATGCTAAATTGAATGATTTTTATGTAAAAGCATATCCTACAAAAAAATACTTTAAAAATTTATTACAAACCAAACATCTGTTGCTCCCAACTCTAAAAGAAATGGGCTTTGAGAAGAGTAAACTGGATTTTCCTAAACTCAGTTATAAAAGCAAGCTCGATGATTATGCCAAGGAACGCGATTTCCCTGCGCTTGATGGCACTACACATGTCGGCCTGCATTTGCGTTTTGGAACGTTAAGTATAAGGAAAGCAGTTAAAGATGCCTTGGAAGCAAAATCAAATATCTGGCTTTCGGAACTGGCCTGGCGGGAATTTTACATGACGATACTCTGGCATTTCCCCTACTCGGCTTTCGATTCGTTTAAAAAGCAATATGATAAAATTAAATGGCGCAACAACGAAGATGAGTTTAAGGCATGGCGTGAGGGCAATACCGGCTATCCTATTGTTGATGCAGGGATGCGTCAGCTGAACCAAACCGGATGGATGCACAATCGCGTAAGGATGATTGTTGGGAGTTTTCTAAGCAAACATTTACTGATTGACTGGCGCTGGGGCGAAACTTACTTTGCCGAAAAATTACTGGATTATGAAATGGCCAGTAATGTTGGTGGCTGGCAATGGGCTGCAGGATCAGGAAACGATGCAGCACCATACTTTAGGGTTTTTAACCCCGAACTGCAGACCAAAAAATTTGACCCTAAACTGGAATATATTAAAAAGTGGGTACCAGAATTCGGCACAAAAAAATATGCCCAACCAATTGTTGAGCATACTTTTGCAAGGGAAAGGGTTTTAAAAGTTTTTAAAGAGGCTTTAAATTAATTGTAATTGTATAAAGGCGTATTTGGAACACCACCAGAGAAAAAATGGCCTTTAAGGGAAATACCGTTTAGCTCTTCGTAATGACTTGTTAAATACAAATCGTTATTTGTATCAAACAGACCTAATTCATAATAAACTGGCCCGGTAACATTTTGCCAATAATAAGATTGATTAGAAGGCCCTGAATCAACTTGGAAGTTAGGAAGATATGGTATTCCTCTCGTAATACCAGCCAAATAAGACAGGCTGTCAAAATAAAGGTCTGTTTGATTATTACTCCACCCACCAAAGGTGCCCTTTTTTTGCTGAAAGATTCCTAAGTAAAGATGATTTTTTCCATATCCGGGATCAAATTCATTTATCAATTGTACAAATAATCTCCTTTTGCCATCCTCATTATAATAAGTAACTTCATTTATCACGCCATTAGCTATTGCTGTTGCATTTATGGATGAGTTTGAGTTCTTAGAGCTTATAATTTTATTGTGAACAGAAATACCTTGTTTACTATCCGAGATATTCGTAGATAGTGCTTGATTAATTTTGGCATTAGTTGGATTATTAATTGTAATGTAATTATTCTTTGACAATACCTGTAATTGGTTTCCAATCATAAATCTTCCTTCTGCATTGATAAAACTCATTAAGATAGAATTTCCATATTTTGAAAATATAGAATTATCTTTACTATCAAAAAGAACCTTATCTGAATTTTTAGTTAAAAATAAGTCAAGCTCGGATTGGTTTGATATATTGGAAAATTCTTCTTGAGCTTTATCTAATATAGTTTTATATGATGCGAAATTTTTAATTAGAATATCATCCTTTAATCCATTAGGCTTTAATAACTTGCTATAGTACTCCCTAAATACTAGCGTATCTCTGAAGACTAACATTCCATCTTTAATTTCTACTGGTTTACTTTGATTTTCTAAAGCATTGGTACTCTGTTCTTTTTTGCATGAAGTTGCAAAAATTAAAATGCCAGCTGCTATAAGCATTAAATTTACGATTCTTTTTTTCATATAGTATTTGTATATTTTCCCTTACTCGACAAACATACAACTAAAAAACAAGTTGATAAAGTTAAATGCAAAAAAATGCCCAACCAATGGTTGGGCAACCTGTAATAACTAAATATTTTATCTAATTCGTAACGCTTACTATTTCAATATCAAAGTCTAAAGGCATTCCATTAGCCAAATCGGAAGGTAAAATAAGACGAAGTTTTCCGCCAGCAGTTACTTTTCCCGGTAATATTAATTGCCAACCTTTAAATAAGTTACTTAAAACATCCGTTATTTGAGGAGGTTGGGGTACGACAACACCATCTAAAGTTCTTAATGTATAATTTGCAACTATTGTAGAGTTTAAACTAATAGCATCAGTTCCAGTCCCGGGAGTACTAATACTATAGCGCGCTCTTGATGGATCTTTAGTTAGCGTTAAATTATTGGTTGCAATAAATTTATTGATCTCCAATTCATCAATTTCATGTCTCTTTGATTCAGCATACAAGCCTAAATCAACGATAATATTTTCGTTTGAAGCAATGTTGATTGCATTTAAACCATTTTTACCAAAAACCATATTTGAAGGCATAATCAAAGTGGCTTTCCCTCCTCGATTTAATTTCGATAATACTTCTCTTATTGGAGTTAAAAGGAATTGTTGTTTATTAAAAGTAAATCTATCTGTATAACCTAAATAATTACCTGGAATCATTAAATCAGTAGATTGAAAAAAAACTTGCCCAGATAATGTTTTAAATGTGTAAGAATAATAGACCGAATCTTGATTTGCAACAGCACTACCTGTGCCCTGTGTTGTAATTTTATAATAGTATCCTTTTGTTAGATCCTTAGTGAAGCTTAGATTATTTTGCTTCAAATAGGTTTGAATAGCCGCATCATCTATACTTTGAATAGACTCATACTCTTTTTTACACGAGCTGAATATGATTGTAGCCAGTAAAATTGCGAATAGGCCAAGTTTAGTAAATTTGTTCATTTATTATTGTACGTCTGTAAGTGTTATCGTAAAATCGAGTACTGAATTAGCAGGAACCAAAGATGAGGGTGATTGTGTTCCATAAGCGTAATAAGAAGGTATTATCAATCTGATTTTACCCCCTTTTTGTATTTTTTGAATCCCAAACTGCCATCCTAAAATAACATTTCCAAGTTTAAAGGTTGCTGGGTTTCCTTTGGTACTATCGAAAATAGTACCATTTAATAGTTTTCCTTCATAATCTGCAGAAATCACTGTAGAAGCTAAATAACTTACGTTTCCTGATCCAGGAGCTATAATCTGATAAAAAATACCACTGGCATCTTTTATTGCAGGGATATTATTAGTCTTAACAAACGCAGCAATAGCTGTGGTATCTGCTTTAAATTGTGGAGTGGGATCGTAAACATCTCCAACTGGCACATTTTTCTTACAGGCTGCTAAGCACCCTGCGAGACAAATCATGAGTATAAAATATTTGAACTTAACCATTATCCGCAAAAATAAGCTTTTAATGTGGTTGCAACAATTTTTAACCTATTTTAACAATTTTTAGAGCGTTTAAGGGTAAAAGTAAAAAGGCCAAAGAACATTATTGAAAATTGGCAATACAGATTTTAGCTTTGGTCTTTCTCCTTTAGTCTTTACTCTTATTGTGTACTAGACAACTGAATTGTAAAATCCAATACCGAATTACCTGGAATAGAACCCACGGCTCCGCTTCCATAACCTAAACTTGGTGGAACAATTAACCTGATTTCGCCACCTTTTTGGATTTTAGGGATGCCTATTCTCCAGCCCTGTATTAATTCTGCCAGATTAAAGGTCTGTTCTTTGCCGCCGCCATTATCAAATACACTTCCATCTAACAACCTGCCTTCGTATTTAATGGTGATTTTGGTATTACCCGGATAAGTAAACGAACCCGAACCAGGTTTAATGATCTGATAATATAAGCCAGAGTTATCTCTAACGGCATTTATATTATTTTTTTTGATGAAATCGGTAATCTGTTTTTCCGGATCTTTATCTTTTTTACAAGCTGAAACTGCAGCTACACATAAAAAGAGTATGGTGAGGAATCTAAATTTAATCATATGCGAAAATAGGATTTAATATCATAAAGCTAAGGACTTATTATTTTTTCAACTGCTGTTATGCTGAGTTTTAGTTTACTACATAAAAATCAATATAAACGACTTTAATCAATCTACCTGTAAAAAAATCTCTCAAGTTACCGTCATTTCGAGCTGACCCGATAGCTAGCTATCGGGTGCAACGCAGTCGAGAACCCGAAGGCTCTGTGAAGCAAAATCTGCCTTGATAGATCTCTCCATTTCGCTGTGCTATAGTCGAGATGAGGACCATTCTACTGATGTCCTGTCACTTCGTACCTCGGCATGACAGCATATTATAGCCTTATGTAGAATAAAAAAAGGTTTAGCGCTTGAGTTAATGCACCCAAACCCTAAACCTTAAGCCCTACACCCTAAACCTACCTTAAAAAATATATTTATTTGCTTCAATAAGCTGTTGCGCAACTCTTTGACGGGCATCTTTAACATTAAACGGCTCCACTTTTGTAAAGCGACGTAAGCCTACCTGCATCATTCGTAGTTCGTCGCCTTCTGCAAAAGCCCAAAGCGCTTCTTTACCTGCTTTGGCTATGCCATCTACGGCTTCCACCAAGTATATTCGCAATAAATCGAGCTGACCTGCACATGCTTCTTCACCGCGTGTATGTACCAGTTTTTCCGTCCTTAGCAAAGCCGATTCAAGTACATAAACGTAACTGGCCATGTCGGCAATGTTCATTAAAATTTCCTGTTCTTTGCTTAGGGTCATCATCAATTTTTGAACCGCAGCACCAGCCACCATTAACGTTGCTTTTTTCAGATTGGAAAGTACTTTTTTCTCTGCTGCAAATAAGGTGTCATCTTCTTCACCAAAATCAGGGATGCTCATCAATTCGGCAGCAACTGCAGTAGCAGGCGTCATCAAATCAAGCTCACCTTTCATGGCGCGTTTCAGCATCATATCAACCGTTAACAAGCGGTTAATTTCGTTGGTACCTTCAAATATCCGGTTAATACGGGCATCGCGATAAGCCCTGTCCATTGGCGCGTCAGCACTAAAGCCCATGCCACCATAAATCTGCACACCTTCATCTACCGTATAATCTAAAGCTTCAGAGCCCCATACTTTTAAAATGGCACACTCTACCGCAAATTGTTCAACAGACTTTAATCTTGCTTTGCCGGATTCCATTCCACCTGCAACCAGTTGATCATAAGTATCATCAATATTCTGTCCGGCACGATAGTTTGCCGAATCAACAGCATAAAGTTTAGCAGCAATTTCTGCAATTTTGAAACGGATGGCACCGTATTTAGAAATCGGACGGCCAAACTGGATCCGTTCGTTCGAATAGTTAATCGCTGTATTTAATGTTGCTTTTGAAGCCCCGATAGCAGCCGCAGATAATTTGATCCGGCCAATGTTTAAAATATTTACAGCGATTTTGAAACCATTTTCACGTTCGCTCAACATATTCTCAACAGGCACCGGGCAATCGTTAAAGAAAACCTGACGGGTTGAAGAACCTTTAATCCCCATTTTATGCTCTTCGGGATTCATGGTAATGCCACCAAAACCTTTCTCTACAATAAATGCGGTTAAGTTCTTGTCATCATCAATTTTAGCAAAAACGATAAAAACATCTGCAAAACCACCGTTGGTAATCCACATTTTCTGACCAGTAATGATATAGTGTTTACCATCATCACTTAACTTAGCCTTGGTTTTACCAGAGTTCGCATCGGAACCCGAATTTGGCTCAGTTAAACAATAGGCAGCTTTCCATTCGCCCGAACCCAGCTTAGGGATATATTTTGCTTTTTGTGCCTCGTTACCATAATATAGAATCGGCAAAGTGCCTATGCCTGTATGTGCCGAAAGTGCAACAGCGAAAGAGTGTCCGGCACCAACCACATCAGCAACCAACATAGAGGTATTAAAATTTTTGCCAAAACCGCCATATTCTTCCGGCACCGAAACACCAAGAATACCCAGTTCGCCAGCTTTGGTTAACAGTGTTGGCATCAACTCAGGATCCTCCTGCTTATCAATTTTATCTAAATTGGGATAAACCTCAGCTGCTAAAAAATCGCGACAAGTTTGTGCAATCATCTGCTGCTCTTCATCAAATTCTTCAGGGATAAATACTTCCTGATAAGTGGTATCCTTAATTAAGAATTCGCCACCTTTAATTGTCTTTTTTTCAGTTGTTTCCATTGTTATGAGATTTGAGAAATGAGATCTGAGATTTGAGACCTGCTCAAATTCAAACTCAAATCAGTAATGTTATCTTTTTAAAGTCCGTCATGCTGAACTTGTTTCAGCAACTATTTATCATAAAGACCCTGAAACAAGTTCAGGGTGACGATCGCATTAACAAGCACTTTAAATATCCCTGTTTAGTTAATTTAGCTTGTCAAGTCTATAAAAGTTCAAAAATTCCAGCTGCACCCTGCCCTGTTCCAACACACATGGTTACCATTCCGTATTTTTTGTTCTGTCTTTTTAGCTCGTTCATGAGCTGCACAGTCAGTTTTGCTCCAGTACAACCCAGTGGATGCCCCAATGCAATTGCACCTCCATTTACGTTAATTACATCAGGGTTTAAATCCAATGTTCTAATTACCGCCAACGATTGCGAAGCAAAGGCTTCATTCAGTTCGATTAAATCGATATCTTCTTTTTTCAAACCGGCTTGTTTCAATGCTTTAGGAATCGCCTCAATAGGGCCTATTCCCATAATGCGCGGCGGAACACCGGCAATACCGTAACTTACCAACCTGGCAATCGGCTCGGCATTTAATTCTTTCATTTTCTTTTCAGACACCACCAAAACAAAAGCAGCTCCATCTGATGTTTGCGATGAATTACCGGCAGTTACACTTCCTACCGCATCGAATACAGGTTTCAGTTTAGCCAACTTATCTAATGTCGTATCTGCACGTGGCCCCTCATCGGTATCAACCACGTAAGAACGGGTTTTCTTTTTCAGGTTGGCATCCAGGTAATTTTCGTTTACTGTGATTGGCAAAATACCATCTTTTAAATGACCATTTTTAATGGCATGAATGGCTTTTTCATGAGATTTTAATGAAAAAGCATCCTGATCTTCACGGCTCACATTATATTCTTTGGCAACTGCTTCGGCAGTTAAGCCCATACCCCAATACCAATCTGGATTATTTTTTGCCACTTCTGCATTCGGCACGAGTTTCCATCCGCCAAAAGGCATTCCACTCATTACCTCTACCCCGCCAGCAATGATACAATCGGCCATGCCTGCTTTAATTTTGGCAACTGCAGTAGCAATGGTATCTAGACCAGATGCACAATACCGATTTACGGTAACACCTGGTACTTTATCGGTATCAAGACCCATTAGCGAAATCATACGGCCAATGTTTAGGCCTTGCTCTGCCTCTGGCGTAGCATTACCAACTATTACATCATCAATCTGTTCGTTATCCAAATTCGGAACTGATGCCACTAAAGCCCTGATTACTTCTGCGGCTAAATCATCAGCTCTTGTAAAACGGAATACGCCACGGGGTGCTTTACCCACTGCTGTACGATATCCGGCTATAATATATGCTTCCATTGTTTAAGTATTTTTATGGCAATAGCCAATATTATCTTTTTTTAATTTTTTACGCCCGTCATGCTGAACTTGTTTCAGCATCTATCCTGTATAAAGACCCTGAAATAAATTCAGGGTGACGACCTGCACAAATCCTACTAATTCCTAAGCGGTTTCCCTTTAGTAATGATACTCTGAATCCGTTCTAACGATTTCCGCTCACCCGCAAGTGATAAAAAGGCTTCTCTTTCCAGATCCAGCAAATATTGCTCAGTTACTTCTGTTGGCACAGATAAATCACCACCACACATCACGTAACCTAGTTTCTCAGAGATTTTTTTATCGTGCTCTGAAATAAAATGACCGGCATACATGCTATTTGCACCGGCATACACAATCCCCAAACCTTGCTTTCCTAATACTTTAATATCATTCCGTTGTACGGGTTTCGTATAACCAGCATCGGCAAGTTCAATCGCCTTAGCTTTTGCATCGGCCAATAAACGGTTGCGGTTCATCGAGATCGAGAATTTATCTTTTTGGAGATAACCCAATTCATAAGCTTCGTAACCTGAAGTGGAAACCTTGGCCATACCAATGGTTAGGAAACGATCTTTTAATGCATTCTGCACAATCTGATCGTCTTTAAATTCATCAGAAGCACGCAAAGCAAACTCTTTGGTACCACCACCACCAGGAATTACCCCTACACCAAATTCTACTAGGCCCATATAGGTTTCGGCAGAAAGCTGAACATGATCGGCATGTAAACTGAACTCGCAACCTCCGCCTAAGGTTAAGTTATGTGGGGCTACCACAACCGGAATAGAGGAATAACGGATGCGCATTGATGTATTCTGGAACATTCTGATTGCCATGTTCAACTCATCCCATTCCTGCTCTACCGCCATCATAAAAATCATCCCTACATTAGCACCAGCAGAAAAATTTGCACCATCATTACCAATTACCAAACCACGGTAATCTTTCTCGGCCATATCAATGGCTTTATTGATTCCTGAAATTACATCACCGCCAATGGTATTCATTTTGGTATGGAATTCTACATTCAGAATGCCATCACCCAGATCGATAATGGAGACCCCGGAATTTTTCCAAAGCGTTTTATTTTCGCGAAGGTTATCCAGAATGATAAACTCATCTGTTCCAGGTAAAGCTTTATAACTTTTAGAAGGGATATCATAATATTTTTTAATACCGTTCTCTACTTTATAGAATGAAGTATTTCCGGCATCCAGCATTTCTTGAACCCAAGCTGCGGCTTTATTACCATATTGCTCCATTCCTTCGATACCTTCTTTTACGCCAACGGCATCCCACAATTCGAAGGGGCCGAGTTCCCAGCCAAAACCTGCCCGCATGGCGTCGTCAATACGATACAATTCATCAGAAATTTCAGGGATCCGATCTGATACATATTCAAATAAACCAAAAGAGGAATGGCGGAACAGTTCGCCTGCCTTATCTTTTCCCTTGGCAAAAATCTTCATACGCTCACGAAGGTTCTCTACCGGCTTGGTCATTTCTAAAGTCGCCGATTTTACTTTTTGCTGAGGTTTATATTCAAGGGTTTTTAAATCCAAAGCCAGGATTTCGGTTTTACCGTCAGCAGATTTGGTTTTTTTATAGAAACCTTGTTTCGTTTTATCACCAAGCCATTTGTTCTCTTCCATTTTTTGCACGTATGCAGGAAGTTTAAACAAATCATGTGCTTTATCATCAGGGCAGTTATCATAAAGCCCTTTAGCCACCTTGATCATGGTATCCAAACCTACAACATCCGAAGTGCGGAAAGTAGCCGATTTTGGCCTACCCAATGCTGGTCCTGTAAATTTATCAACTTCTTCTACTGTTAAATCCAATTTTTCGACCAAATGCAAAAGTGCCATAATCGAATAAACGCCTACCCTGTTGGCGATAAAAGCTGGAGTATCTTTACATAAAACGGTTGTTTTCCCTAAAAATTTATCACCATAATGCATCAGAAAATCAACGATTTCAGGCTTTGTATATGGTGTAGGAATAACTTCCAATAATTTTAAATAACGCGGTGGATTGAAAAAATGTGTTCCACAGAAATGCGATTTGAAATCTTCGCTTCTTCCCTCAGCCATTAAATGAATAGGAATACCAGAAGTATTTGATGTAATTAAAGTACCTGGTTTACGGAATTGCTCTACCTGTTCGAAAACTTTTTTCTTGATATCAAGATTTTCAACAACCACTTCAATTACCCAATCGTAACCGGCAATTTTCGACATATCATCATCGAAGTTTCCGGTTTTGATCTTATTTAATGCTTTTTTCGTATAAACGGGAGATGGATTTGTTTTCACAGCCGTTTGCAAAGCAGTATTCACAATCCGGTTTTTTACATGGGGGTTATCCAATGCTAACCCTTTTGCTTGCTCCTCGGGGCTGAGTTCTTTTGGCGCGATATCCAACAACAATACCTCAACACCAATATTGGCAAAGTGGCATGCAATACGCGACCCCATAATACCCGACCCTAAAACTGCAACTTTATTAATGCTTCGTTTCATTATCTATTTGCTTTTCATTTGTCTGATAGAAATGTTTTATGATTTACCTACCAAACAGGTTTGATTATTATATTTATTAATCTACAGTATAGGCTACTGTAATATCATTTAGTTTGATTAGCAGGTTAATAAAAGTCTCTTTTTCCTTTTTCGAGAAATGCTCATCGAGATATTCATTGAATTTCCGAACAACTCCCTTGGCCAACTGTTTTTTCTCTTTACCAAAGTCAGTTAGAAAAACCTTTACCGAACGCTTATCGCCTACTGATGTTTCGCGGAAAATAAGGTTAGCCTCTTCCATGTTATTTAACATTCGCGATAAACTGGTTGCTTTAACTCCAAGCAAGCCCGCTAAATTTGAAACTGCAGTCCCCTCAACATCATCTATATTAATAAGCATGTAACCAATAGCCTGGGTAATCCCGAAACTGGATGCCATCTGATTATACTTATTAAACATATTTTGCCAGGCAAACTTTACATGGTAATCTATGGTTTGTTGTTGTTTCATTTTCACTAATTTATTATGCTTGCATAACAAAGCTAATGAATGTATTTTGTTAATGCAATAGAAAAATTTAAAATATTTGTTAAATTTTTCTTATCATAGTCATACACAAAATGAAAACACGTAATATGTATAAAGTAAAACAAATACTCTTGTTTAGTTTCTTTATTTTATGGGCTACCATTTGCCAAAGTCAGGTTTCTTATTTTGGAGAATCCCTCTTAAACAGTCAAAAACTAGAGATTTTCAAAAAAACAACTACCTTATTTACTTTTCAGTATTCAGATTATGCTGAGCTGAAAAAATTTGATCTGGCCATTAAAAAAAACTGGACAATTACACCCTATAAGATCATTAAGCCCGAAGAGCTTGCCCGTTATGATACGCTTGCCAACTATTCTGTTTTTTATTTCGACACTTATACCGAGAAAACCGATAGCACAACCAACGTAAATATTATTTATGCACTAAAATTATTAACCCCATCAAAAAAGCCCAAGTTAAAGGAAGAAAGCATATTGGCAACAGTTGCGATTTTTGCTGATCCAACCACCAATCTGCTGATTGAAAGACAGGATCAACAATACGGCACCAAAAGAAGTATAAAAAATAATATTTTATCCTATTTATATAACAAATCTAGTTTCTTTAACTGGTCGCCGGGCTTTTTAACGGGTTATCTGAAACAGATTAATGATGGATTACTCACCAATCAAAACTGTAACATAGATTATCAATTTTACAATAAGATACGCTTACCAGAACTGGCAAAGGAAACGCTGTACATACCCGAATACATTAAGCAAGTTTTTTCTTCAAGATTAGCACTTTTACCTCCATCAGGAATTATTGCCGAACCTTACAATTACAAACTTAAATTCGTATCGTACGAAGCGCTGGATAGTTTAATTCTGAATAAAACTGCCCCTGTTAAATACGTAGTTTACACGCAACGGTCTAACGACAAAATAATAAGCGTGTATGACAGCAAGGATGATAAAATTATTTATCAACGCTTTTATACCCAATCGCCGAATTTTGAAATGAACGATTTAAGTGAGATTAAAAAAGTGATTGTTTCGCTTAAATAAGTTGAGTTCAAATAATATCTATTGTGTTGTCATTCTCAACGCAGTGAAGAATCACTGACGGAAGAGCTATTAGTCTTACAATCACATAAGGTCATTTCACAAAGTCTGACGACAAAGATCCTTCACTATGCTACCATAGACAGAATCCATTAATACGCCGCCCGTCATTCTCGCGAATGCGGGAACCACGAAGTGTTCAGCGTAGCTAATCTTAAAGCGCTTGCATTAAGATTCCCAATCAAGTTGGGAATGACGATCTCGCGCAGCCTACCATTTGCCAAAAAGATCTGTCTATAATATTGGTTTTAAAAAATTAATTAACCTTCAAGGATGACAAATTCGTTTTTATGAATACTAAGCAAAATCAGCCTGTGGTTATAAATTAAAACCTCCTAAACAAAAAAAGTCCCGATTTTCATCGGGACTTTTTACTAGTATAATTAAAACAGACTAGTAAAGTGTAAACTCTACACGACGGTTTTGTTGACGACCTGCTGCTGTTTTATTAGAGGCAATTGGCTGACCCATACCGTAACCTGTAGCTTCGATACGTGATGCGTTGGCACCTTGAGAAACCAAATAAGCTTTAACAGATTCTGCTCTTTCTTTTGATAAACGTAAGTTTAATTCTTTTGAACCTGTATTATCTGTATGACCAGCTAATTTTAAGCTAAAGTTTTTCTGAATCAATAATGCTGCAACTCTATTTAATGAAGCATAAGATTTAGAACGGATGGTAGCTTTACCTAAATCGAACTCTAAGTTTTTAATCGCTTCATTAACTACTTTACGATCTTCTTCTGTTACGATTACTTTTTCTACCACTTTTTCTGGCGTTTTTAACGGACAACCTGCACCATCAACAACAGTACCTGCTGGTGTATCAGGACATTTATCCAATTTATCAGCAACACCATCTCCATCTGTATCTTTCAACACATCGTTAAGTTCTGAACGTAATTTTGCATTATCAGCTTTTTGAGCATTTAATTCAGATCTCAAACCTTCGGCAGTTTGTTTTGCTTTTAGGGCTTCATCATAAGTTAATGCTACCGGATTGTGGAAAGCCAATTGTTTTCCGCTACCTAAAGCAAACTCTAAACCAGCATAAGCATAGTTGTATTTATCATTTCCATTTTTGTAATAACCATCTAAGTTATCGCCATCAACAAAATTGATTGTCCAACCCAAATCGAAGTTAACCGCATCAGAAATTTTAAATTTTGCACCTAAACCTACCGGAATAATTAATTCGTGGATGTTATCGCCATTGCCAAATGTTGAAGTTCCTGCTGCTGTAGTGATAGTTGGTTTATAAGCCGCAATACCCGCTCCTGCAGAAGCATAAAGCTGCAAAGCATTTTCTTTTTTAAACATATCAATATTGAACATGTTTACCACAGCATTTAAAGTTCCTGAATAAGATAAATCTGTATCAAAAGATTTTACAGGAGAGTTGTTTACCAAACCGCTTTCATAAGGCTCGGTATTATCACCTTTTAATTTACCACGAACTCCATCTAAACGAAGAGAGAAGTAAGGTGTAAATTGTTTTTTAATGTAAAGGCCATAACCTAAACTTGATTTGTTATTACTGAAATCATTTTTTCCGCCCAATGGTGAAAGTGGAGTTAGTACACCAGCGTTTACACCAATAGACCATGTTCTTAATGTTGTAGTTGAGGCTGCCGGACTTTCTTGAGCTGAAGCAACTGACCCGATTAATAAACCAGCTAGTGCGACTGGTAGGGCTTTAGATAATTGTAGTTTCATAATTTTCTGTTTAACGTTGAATAGCGTTTCACAACCTTTACAATAGCCATACCAAAAATAATGTCAGGCAAAAATACTTATCCACTTTTCAACACTAATTACTGGTGATGCAAGCTTTTAAACTAAACAAACCGTTTTAGCGTATTAACCGCAATGCATCAATCTGCCGGTATTTATTAATTTGCTATAATAAATCACTACTTCAAACCTCAATATCCCTCCGGATGCAATTATGGAAACTTATATTAGCTGTTTTATCAATTTATTAGGGTTCTTTGTTCAATGCATTAAACTTTGATCCACCTAACCTGTAGCCAATTTGATACAATGAACACTTAGATAGATGAATATATGATTACCAGCCGATGGCTTTATCATCTCCTCTCGGATCGGCACCTCCCTGATAATTACCCCATTTTGTCCTTAAAATGGCATCAACCCTACCTATTGGGCCTCTTTGTAGGATTTTATAACCTTTTGCCTTTAATTTTGCGGCTGATAAGCTATCAATGGCATCTTTTTCTAAATAAACCTCATCCGGCAACCATTGGTGATGAAACTTTTTAGCCGCAACGGCAGACTGCATAGACATATCAAAATCGATCACATTGATGATGGTTTGGAATACAGAAGTAATGATGGTTGAGCCGCCTGGTGTGCCTACCACCATAAATAATTTCCCATCTTTCTCTACAATGCTTGGTGTCATAGAGCTTAACATTCTTTTATTCGGTGCGATGGCATTAGCCTCTCCACCAATCAAACCATACATATTTGGTGCACCGGGCTTAACCGAAAAATCGTCCATTTCGTTGTTAAGTAAAAAACCTGCTCCTTTTACGGCCACTAAAGATCCGTAAGAACCATTTAATGTAGTGGTAATGGAAACAGCATTTCCATCTCGGTCTACAATAGAGAAATGTGTAGTCTCTTCATGTTCGGCCCCTTTTATATCGCCAGCCAAAATAGCACTACTTGGGGTTGCAGCATCCCAGCTAAAGTTTGCCATCCGGTTTTTACTATAGGCTGCATCCAATAATTGTTGCTGTGGAACGGCATAAAAATCAGGATCGCCTAAGTGCGTTGCACGATCAGCATATACTCTTCTTTCAGCTTCTACCATCACCTGCACGGTTGAATCAGCATTATGCCCCCATTTTTTTAATGGATAAGGTTCTACTGACTGAAGCAATTGAATCAGGGCAATACCTCCGCTGGAAGTTGGCGGCATGGTAATAACTTTATAGCCCCTGTAATTACCCGTTATGGGTTTACGCCAAATGGCATGATAATTTTTTAAATCTTCTTTTGTAATCAGTCCTTTTCCACGTTGCATTTCGGCTACAAGCGAATCAGCCACAGCGCCTTCGTAAAAACCTGTCCTACCTTTCTCCTGGATCAGTTTTAAGGTATTGGCCAATTCTTTTTGAACCAGCACATCATTTTCCTGCCAGGTACTTTCTAAATTTACGAAAGCCGTCCCGTTCGGATTAAACTCCATAAATTTTCTATGTAAACCATTCAATTCACCAGCTTGCCTTTTGGTAATTTTAAAACCAAGTTGGGCCAGGTCTATTGCGGGCTGCAATACCTGCGCCCAGGAAAGCTTTCCATATTTTTTATGCGCCTCTACCATACCATCTACTGATCCTGGCACGCCCGCAGCTAAATGACCATAAAGGCTTTTATCTACAATTGGATTGCCGGCCGAATCGAGATACATATCTCTGCTTGCCGCTGCAGCTGCTTTTTCTCTAAAATCTAAAGCATTTATTTCGCCGTTTGAACTACGATATACCATAAAACCGCCACCACCAATATTGCCTGCATTAGGGTAAACCACAGCCAGTGCAAACTGAACAGCAACAGCCGCATCAACTGCATTTCCTCCCTTTTTTAAAATAGCTATACCTACCTGCGATGCTTCCGGATGGGCCGAAACCACCATGCCGTTTTTATACTCGTCACTGTTGTTTTTACCCAATTGCCCGGTTACACAACCTGCCAATGATAGGACAACACTTAGGTATACTAACGATTTTTTAAAGTTATTGAGGGGCTTTATAGTTTTCTGCATCCCGATAGATTTTTTCGATTATTTCATTGTTTTTTTCGGTGATCACTTTTCTTTTCAAACTCAGTTTCGGGGTAAGTTCGCCGCCATCTATGCTCCATTCTTTAGGCAAAAGTGCAAATCTTTTCACCTGCTCCCATTTTCCAAAACCCACATTTGCAGCTTCGATAACCTCATTATATTTAGTGAGCACCTGCTCATTCTTAATCATTTCTTCGTTTGAGTTAAAAGTAATGCCTTTTCTGCCTGCCCAGGTTTTTAAGGTTTCGAAATTTGGAACAATCAGTGCAGAAGGGAATTTTCTATTTTCGCCCAAAACCATAATCTGTTCAATAAAAATCGATTCTTTATATTTATTCTCCAGCATTTGCGGGGCAACATATTTACCGCCTGCTGTTTTAAACATCTCTTTTTTACGGTCAGTGATTTTTAAAAAGCGGCCCTCAACCAATTCACCAATATCGCCTGTATGGAACCATCCTTCCTGATCTACCGCTTCCTGGGTTAAGTCAGGCCGGTTGTAATAACCTTTCATTACCTGGTGCCCTCGGGTTAATACTTCACCATCTGGCGCTATTTTAACTTCAACACCTTTAATTACCTCACCAACGGTACCGAACATGGTTCCACCGAAATGATTAACCGTAATTACTGGTGAGGTTTCCGTTAGTCCGTACCCCTCAAAAACAGGCATACCAGCTGCCCAGAAAATTCTGGCCAATCGCGGATTTAACGCTGCACCGCCAGATACGATCACCACAATTTCACCGCCTAAAGCCTCCTGCCATTTCTTGAAAACTAGCTTACGGGCAATCCCCAATTTGAAGTTGTACCACGCACCTGCATTAATGGTATATTTTTCGGCCAGAGCTACCGACCAGAAGAAAATTCCTTTTTTAATCCCTGTTAGTGCTTTCCCTTTCTCCATGATCTTATCGTAGACTTTTTCAAGAAGCCTTGGAACAGTAGAAAATACATTGGGTTTTACATGCTGAATATCGGCAACAATGGTTTCCATACTTTCTGCATAATAAATTCCGGTATGATTAAACAGATATAAATAAATGATCATCCGCTCGAAAATGTGCGATAAAGGCAGAAAACTTAAACCTTTTTTAACACCTTCGGGTATAACTACAGCTGAATTTACAAAATTTGCAACTAAGTTATTATGCGTTAACATTACCCCTTTAGGCGTTCCTGTTGTACCAGAGGTATAAATCAAAGTCAAAATATCTTCAGGTCCTACTTTTGCTCGATATTCTTCCAGATTAATATCGGTGCTTGCTTTACCCAGTTCAATTAAAGTATTCCAGTTTTCGGCTGCTGTAATTTCATTAAAGCTATAAATCTTAATATCCGCGTTCACAGCATCTGCACAAGGTTTAATTTTTTTATACAATTCTTCATCGGCTACAAAAATCATGGTGATTTCTGCATCTTTTAAGATAAATTGAATGTCGTGCTCTGCTAAAGTTGGATATAAGGGAATCTGATAAGCCCCGATCTGGTTGGCAGCAAAATCGGCAATATTCCATTCAGGTCGGTTATGCGACATTACAGCAACCCTGCCACCTTTGCCAACACCTTGTTTAATCAATCCACGGCTTAGGTTATCTACAGCATTACAAAAATCTACTGTACTATAATTTATCCATTTTCCGTTAATTTTCCCGCTGATGAATTCCTGCTTAGGATTTTCGAGGCTGTACTTCAAAAGATCAAAAACCCGTTTAATTTCTGCCGCCATATGAATTGTATATTATTTGGTTAAGTTAAAAAATCAAACATAAAGATTGCCACCTATTATGCTTTTTTAATGAAAATAGCACCTCAAAGCAAGTAAAACGCGGTATTTAATTTTCGTTAAAAATATTTTAATAAACTTAGCGATTACAAAATTACTATGCAAGCATTGTTTTTTATCTTATGAAAATTTTTACCAAAAAAACATAAACGGCATTAAAGTTGTTAGGCAGATAACAATTAGAAAAACATTATAAATATTTAAATTATGAAAAAATTATTTACCATTCTATGTTGTACAGCAATGTTCGCTCTTGCCACAACATCTTTAAAAGCGCAAAGTTATAAAAATGCACTTGGTGGCCGTTTTGGTAGCTACAATGGTGTTTCATTTAAAACAGGCCTTAACAAAAATGCCATGTTAGAGTTAATTGGAAACTTTAGAAGTAACAGAGGTGTTAGCTATGTACAATTAACTGGCCTTTATGAGGTTTACAACCCAATTGGTGGCGCCCCTGGATTAAACTGGTATTATGGAGGTGGTGCTAGTATAGGTTCTGTAAAAGTTAAAGGATTTGATGGTGATGTTTATTTGGGTGCAAATGGTGTTCTTGGTTTAGATTACAAATTTAAAGGTGCTCCAATCAATTTATCTTTAGATTGGATTCCAACTTTAAGAATTACTCCAGATACAGATTTCTATGGTGGAGATATTGGTTTAGGTGTTAGATTTACTTTCTAGTAGAGCGTTTAGCGCCAAACGCATAGCGTAAGGCGTTGATACAACAAAGCAATTAACATAAAAATCCCGTGAGAAATTAATCTTACGGGATTTTTTGTGCCTTGACTATAGACTCAAAACTGAGGACTTAAGACTACGGACTAAATACCGGTCCATTTTTTTAATACTGCTTTTTGCGCCGGTGTTGCATTTTCGTTAACAGTTGCATTTAAGCGTACATTTGGATTCTCTTTCAGGGTTAAAGAGATTTCTTTTTCTAATCCATCACGTCTTACTTTAAGTTTCAACACATCGCCAATGTTCTTTTTACCCACCAATGGGATAACGTCTAAAGAGATCATTGGGCTTTTTAACCTAACTGTTGATAATGCTTCGCTTAATGAGGTATCATCTAAACTAAGTATGAGGTCATTTACGTTTAGCCCATTCACCCAGGCTGCAGAATTTCTTGCAGTAGAGGTAATCATCAAACCTTCATTGGTTAATTGTCCCGAAGCACCTGTAACCGGTTTACCAGGAGTTGCATTTTCTGTAGAAATATCTACACCAGCATAACCGAAGTATTTTGCATATTCTACATCATCTACCCCGTTAACATATTTTGTCCAGAAATTGGTAAAACTGATTCCGGATATTTTCTCTACCATCGCTTTAAACTCGGCATCGGTATAACCGCGCTTTAAAGTTTTGCATTGCAGGTACATGGCTTTCATTACATCGTCCAGGCTTTTTGCACCTTTGGTCGCATTAATAATTTCGAGATCCATTAAAATGCCAATTACTTCGCCCTTATTGTAATAAGAGATTGAATTATTCTTTGAATTCTCGTTCGGGCGGTAGCCAATAATCCATGCGTCGTAACTAGATGAAGCTGCCGATTGGTATTTGGCACCTGGGGTATTTAAAACTGTACCCACACCACCTATTAAATCTTTCAAAAATTCGTTCACGTCAGTAAACCCGGCACGGTGCAAATATTTGTTCTCGTAATAAGAGGTAAAACCTTCTGCAACCCAAAGGTTGGTCGTGTAATTTTCGTTATCGTAATCAAATGGGCCTAAAGCAATAGGGCGCAAACGTTTCACATTCCACAGGTGATGATACTCATGTGCAACCAAACTTAAAAAACCTTTATAACCTTCCTCTGTATTGTAAGCATTTCTTGTAGCGCCTAAAGTAGTAGAATTCAAGTGCTCCAAACCGCCGCCGCCTTTTAAGAAATTATGAACAATAAAGAGGTAATATTTGTTAGGGTTTTCGCCATAAACTGCAGTTTCCTTTTCTACAATTTTGGCCATATCTACTTTTAGCTTTTCTTTATCGTAATTGCCGCCGCCATACATGGCTACTTCGTGACGAACGCCTGCTGCAGTAAATTCGAAAATATCCTGGTTGCCCACCTCAATAGGGCTATCGTAAAGAATATCAAAATCGGTAGCTTTATACGTAAACTGCTTACCGGCAATAGGAGTTAAACCTGTAGAAACCTTACTCCAAGTATTAAATGGAATAATTTTTACCGTACTTGACGATTTAATCATGCCATCAGGGTGCATAAAAATTCCTGTAGGAGATAAGAAAGCATGAGATTCGTCGATAAATGGTGTACGTACTGAAATTTCAAATGCATAAACACGGTAATTGATCTGGATATCAGCCGCTTTGGCTGAAAAAATTCTCCAGGTATTTTTCCTTACTTTTTCAACTTTTACGGCCTTACCCGCTGCTGTAGCCTTAAATTCTTCTACACTTTTTTCAAACTCGCGGACCAAATAAGAACCTGGTGTCCAAACAGGCATTTTTACATCTACATAATCTTTTACCAAGCCAGAAATATTCATCTGAACTTCAGCATAATGTGCCTGCGGCTCTTTAAAAGAAACCTCAAAGCCTATTTTTACCTGCGCCTTCGCTGCCATAATACACGTTAGTAGTAAAACTAAACTTAAAATTGATTTTTTATTAAACATATTTACTGTGTTTTGCTGCAAATTTAGATTTATTGATTAAGTTTTAATATAAAATAGCTAAATGTGGTGTAAAATAATCAATACTTAGCCTGGATAGTCTTGAGTCCAAAGTCTTGAGTCTTTAGCGATTTGGACTCAGGACTTGAGACTTTGGACTTTTGACTGGAAAAAACGCTGTAACATCCTTAATACAACAAATTTAGGACTAAACTATTTGAATATTTTTATGCTCTAATTCAAGCGTTAATTTTATTTTAATGTTAGAATACGCATAAACACAAATCACAAACATGAAGAAAAGATATATTATCTATGCTGTTTTAGCTATAGGCCTGGCCTACCTGGTATATTACAGAATTAACGCAAATAAAAAAATCGAAGGAAAAGGTGGCGCGTCTGCAGGGGCTGGAAAAGGTAAAGACGGTGGTAAGGGTGGTTCTTCTGCTCCATTGGTAGTTGATGGAATTATAGTAAAGCCAGTATCTTTTGATAACGACCTGGAGATAACCGGCGCCATTGATGCAAACGAATCTGTTGTATTAAAAAGTGAAGTATCAGGATTGGTTACCGGAATTTATTTCCAGGAAGGCACCACGGTGTCAAAAGGAAGTGTGCTGGTCAAAGTAAATGATAGAGATATACAGGCGCAATTACAGGATGCACTTACTAAACAAAAACTTTCTGGCACAAATGAGAACCGGGCAAAACAATTGTTGGCAAAAGGGGCAATCAGTCAGGAAGAATATGATACCGCCCTTGCAGATCTAAAATCGTTGCAGGCACAGGCGCAATTGGTTAGGGCGCAGTTGGCGAAAACCACTATCCGCGCACCTTTTACTGGCCGTGTGGGTTTACGCAGCATTTCTACCGGGACTTATTTAACGCCTTCCATGGTAATTGCCAACCTGGTGAACACCAATCCGGTTAAAGTTACATTCTCCGTTCCGGAGAAATATGCAGGACAGATTAAAGTGAATTCAGAAATCATGTTTACTACCGATGGTTCTTCAAAACAGAATAAAGGGAAAGTTTATGCGATAGAGCCCGGGATTAATGCCGCCACCAGAACCTTACAAATTAGGGCTTTGGCACCAAATGCAGACAATGCTTTATTGCCAGGCTCTTTCGCCAAAATTAAACTGGCATTAAATACCCTTCAAAATGCTATCTTAATTCCTAATGAGGCCGTTATCCCTGTTTTAAAAGGTAAAATTGTTTACATTCAAAAAGATGGCAAAGCACAGGAAGTTAAAGTGGAAGCGGGTACACGTACCGATGAAAACATTGTGATTACATCAGGATTAAAAGCTGGCGACACGGTATTAACTACCGGATCCATGGCTTTAAAGAAAGATGCACCGGTTAAAGTTCATTTGGTTAAAGAATAATTATGAGTATCTCAACCACGAGTATAAAAAGGCCTGTTCTGGCCATTGTGATGAACTTATTGATTGTCCTTTTTGGGATAATCGGCTACACTTTTTTAGGTGTTCGCGAGTACCCATCAATTGATCCAACGGTAGTTTCAGTAAGAACCTCTTACCCTGGGGCCAACGCAGATATTATTGAATCACAAATTACCGAACCTTTAGAAAAATCAATCAATTCTATTGATGGGATCAGAAATATTTCTTCATCGAGTAACCAGGGCGCAAGTAATATTACCATTGAGTTTAACCTTGATAAAAATATAGAAGAGGCTGCAAATGATGTACGTGATAAAGTATCGCAGGCAGCCAGAACTTTGCCTAAAGATATTGACGGTTTACCGGTAGTAAGTAAAGCCGACGCCAACTCCGATCCGATTTTATCAATGACGATACAGAGTGATAAACGCAATACCCTTGAATTAAGTGATTTTGCTGAAAACGTAATTGCCGACCGCATCCAAACCATTCCGGGGGTAAGTAGTGTGCAAATACAGGGGCAAAGAAAATATGCCATGCGCATCTGGATGGATCCGAATAAGTTAAGTGCTTATGGCTTAACCTCGCAGGATATTGTAACAGCCTTGGATAATGAAAACGTAGAACTCCCATCTGGAAAAATTACCGGAGCCACCACAGAACTAACAGTTAAAACCCTAGGAAAACTCACCAATGAAAGTGAGTTTAACAACTTGATCTTAAAAGCGGATAGCAACCAGGTAGTAAAACTCAAAGATGTAGGTTTTGCCGTTTTAGGGCCAGAAAACGAAGAAACCATTCTGCGCGAATCGGGCAAACCGATGGTGGCTATTGCCATTATCCCCCAGCCGGGAGCCAATTACCTCGATATCAGTAAAGAATTTTACAAAAGGTTTGATAAGTTAAAAGCCGATATCCCGCAAGACATTAAACTGAAAGTGGCATTGGATAATACCCTTTTCATTAAACGTTCGGTAACCGAAGTGGCCGAAACTATTGGCCTATCGCTGGTACTGGTAATTTTAATCATATACCTCTTTTTTAGAGATTGGGCCATCGCCTTCAGGCCATTGATCGATATCCCTGTATCTTTGGTTTTCACATTTTTTATCATGTATGCCTTTGGCTTCTCCATAAATGTATTGAGTTTATTGGCCATTGTACTGGCTACGGGTTTGGTGGTAGATGATGGTATTGTGGTTACCGAGAATATCTTTAAAAAGGTTGAGGAAGGTATGTCGCCATTTGAGGCCGCCATTAAAGGATCCAATGAAATCTTTTTCGCTGTTATTTCGATTTCCATTACCCTTGCGGCCGTATTCTTACCCGTAATTTTCTTACAGGGTTTTGTTGGACGCTTGTTTAGAGAGTTCGGTGTAGTAATTGGTGCTGCAGTATTGGTATCAGCCTTTGTATCACTTACCCTAACACCGATGTTAAATGCCTACCTGATGAAAAAGGGTGGACATAAGCCATCCAGATTTTACAACTGGACAGAACCTTATTTTGTGAAATTAAATGATGCCTACGGATCAAACCTGAATAAATTTTTAGCCAAAAGATGGCTTTCGGTACCGATTATATTGGTTTGTATGGGGCTTATTTTCCTCTTCTGGAAAATATTACCGAAAGAGACTGCCCCGTATGATGATAGAAGTGCCATCAACATCAATGTATCTACACCAGAAGGGGCCTCATATGCCTATACGGATAAGTTTATCATGAAGCTAAATCAGTTGGTAATTGATTCTGTTCCAGAAAAAAATGTAAACATTACCATCACTTCTCCAAGTTTTGGTGGCTCTGGTGCGGTAAACTCTGGTTTTGTACGGATGGGTTTGACCGATCCGGAAACACGTGAGCGTTCGCAAAAGGATATTGCAGATATGCTTACCCGGATAACTAAAAAATATACCGAAGGTAAAACCATTGTGAACCAGCAACCTACCATTTCTGTTGGGCGTCGTGGTGGATTACCGATTAGTTATATCATTCAGGCACAAAATTTTGAAAAGCTACGCGAGAAAATCCCTTTGTTTATGGATGCAGTAGCTAAAGACCCAACATTTACGGTTTCGGATGTGAACCTGAAATTTAACAAACCTGAAATTAACCTAACCATCGACCGGGATAAAGCCAAAAATCTAGGCGTTTCTATTTCAGCTATTGCCCAAACCCTGAATTTGGGATTGAGCGGACAAAGGTTCTCGTACTTTTTTATGAACGGGAAACAGTATCAGGTAATTGGGCAGTTTGATCGGGGCGATAGGAAAGATCCATTAGATTTGAGCTCGGTCTACGTACGTAATGATAAAGGCGAACTGGTACAGCTCGACAACGTAGTTACTGCTAAAGAAGAAAGTAGTCCACCACAACTGTATAGAAACAACCGTTTCATTGCCGCTACCGTTTCGGCAGGTTTAGCACCAGGCAAAAGTATTGGCGAAGGTATAGATGCAATGGATGCCATTTCAAAAAAAGTATTGGACGAGACTTTCTCTACCGATTTAAGTGGAGAATCGCGAGATTTTAAGGAAAGTTCTTCCAACACCTTTTTTGCGTTCGGTTTGGCCCTCCTCCTCGTTTATTTAATTCTATCAGCACAGTTTGAAAGTTTTAAAGATCCGATTATCATTATTTTAACCGTACCAATGGCTGTTGCCGGTGCATTTTTATCACTTTGGTTATGTGGCCAAAGCTGGAATATCTTTAGCCAGATTGGTACCATTATGTTGATTGGATTGGTAACTAAAAATGGAATCTTAATTGTAGAGTTTGCCAACCAGCTTAAAGAAAAAGGCATTCCTATTCCCGAAGCCATTAGGGAAGCTGCGGTTTCGCGTTTGCGCCCAATTTTAATGACCAGTTTGGCCATCGCCATTGGTGCCTTGCCTATTGCGCTCGCATTGGGTGCTGCTGCAAAAAGTAGAATGAGTATGGGAACCGTAATTGTAGGTGGAACATTGTTCTCACTGGTATTAACCTTATTTGTAATTCCAGCCATTTACTCTTATTGGGCAAAACCATATAAACCAAACAAAGAATTAAAAGAAGCCCATCGTTTTGAACAGGAAGCTTTACATACAGAAGAATAAGATGAGCAAGAAATTAAGAATATTCATCCTGCTGATAAGCTTATCACTTTCGAGCTTTGCACAAGAAAAGTTAAGCCTGCAAGAAGCCATTACCATTGCCTTACAGCAGAATTACGACATCAAAATAAGCAAAAACCAGATCGATATTGCAAAAAACAATGCCAATATTGGTAATGCGGGGATGTTGCCCAGTTTAACGGGAAGTTATACCAATGGCGGAAGTATCCAAAATACCCGTCAAACGCCTGCAACTGGCCCAGATCGGGTAATTACGGGGGCAAAAAGTACCAATAACAGCTATGGTGCCGATTTAAACTGGACCATTTTTGATGGTTTTACCATGTTTGCCAATTACGACCGTTTGAAAGAACTGCAAAAGCAGGGTGAATTAAACTCCCGCTTAAGCATTTTAACCACCGTTGCAGATGTAATTACCGCTTATTATGATGTAGTGAGGCAACAACAACTGGTTATTGCTGCCGATAGCGCCATGGATGTTTCGGTTTTACGTACCAATATTGCCAAAACAAAATTACAGCTTGGCCGTGGCTCTAAACTGGATGTATTAACCGCACAGGTTGATTACAATACCGATACTTCAAATTATCTGCAGACTAAAAATGCCTTGCAAGTAGCTAAAATTCGTTTAAACCAATTAATGGTTCGCGATATTGGCACAACGTTTTCTGTAGATAGTCATATTGATGTAGATAAAGGCATCTTATATAGTAAAATGGCCGAAATGGCCGAGCAGCAGAATCCCAATGTACAAAATGCGTTTATTAATCAACGTATTGCTTCCTTAAACTTAAAATCTATCCGTGGGGCTCGCTATCCATCAGTTAGCCTAAACTCAGGTTACAGCAGGGCAAACAGTACCAGTCCAACAGGCTTTAACCAAAAATTTGCCGCCAATGGATTTACCTATGGCGTTACGGCAAGTATCAATTTATTTAATGGTTTTTTACAAAGACAGAATGAGCGAAATGCCAGGATAGATATTGAAAACTCGAACTTAACCTTAAGCAAAACCAAACTTGATGTAAACTCCCAATTGCTTACGGCATATCAAAATTACAGCACTTACCTCGATCTGGTTAAATTAGAACAGCGAAATGTAGATATCGCGAAGGAGAATTTAGATATTACTTTAGCAAAATACCGCTTGGGCAGTATAGCGCCGTTAGAGTTGAGAGAAGCACAGCGTAATGCCATTGATGCGCAAAACCGTTTCATCGAAATGCAGTATCAGGCCAAAATAGCCGAAACGAACTTAAAGGCAATTAGTGGAAATATAGATTTATCTAAGTAGTTTATTTGTTCATAAGTTATTGGTTATTCCTGGCTCCGTCCTTGCGAAAGCCTCGTAGTGGACGAACTGAAGGATCTATTAACAGCGTATCTTAATCACATCCATATATTGCTATTATAATTTTTGCAATTAACTAAAAAATTCGTTAAATTTATTACTGTTATCTATCGCCTAATGGAAAACAGTCTGATCAATACACTCAAATCGCGTTTTGCAATATTGCAAAGCCAGCCCTTATCTGGCGGCATAGTAGCCAAAAATTTACGCATCAGCGATAATGGAAGTGGCGAGTTATCCCTTTACGGCGATTTTACCATTACCCTAAAGGTGCTGGATTTAACCACCAATGGTGCACCCAATTTAAATAGTTTAATGACTTTTACACAGCAGGTAATTTCGAATAAGTTACGGGGTGGTGGGTATAAAAGCGGGGGTTATATTTTTTGAATATAATCACGCAAAAAAATCTTTCAATTTACGAAAGAATCACACTTATTCTATCCGTTATAACTTTAATTTTATGGTTAATGTACAACAGATTAATATGTTAAACCAGTTAAAGGGGAATGATTTTGTATTAGCTGTTGTTGATAGTATTGGTCATCAATTTACTGATCAATATGGTAGACGACACAGTTCCGCAGGGCTTACTAACGGTACTGGTGGGCCAGCTGTGGTAAGCTATGATCACTGGAAAAAAGATAGATACTTAGGTGTTCATGAGTTTTTTCACACTTTGGGTTTGCGTGACATTGAAGATAGTGACAAAAATAATAGACTAATGTACCACTTGGGTGATAATATTGGGCAGGTAATATCTGAGTTAGAAAAAGGGGATATGATGCAATTTATCATGAAAAACATTATTGATATGACAAAAAATTCATATTCCTATTCTAATGCAAACCGTAATACAGTAAATTTATTAAGGACCTTTTTAAATGATAAAACAAATGGCTTCAAGTACAACAAAGCTAAGTTTAGGTAGTTTGTTATTATTTTTAATATTGGCTTGTGTAAACGAATCAAAAAATACCGAAAGCACTGTAGTCAAAAAAAAATCAATTGATGAAACCTGCAAATATTATGCATATGATGCCCAACAAATTGTAGCTAATCTTAGTTGCTATAATTGCCATGTTAGAACAGACGAAAGACTTGATAATAATATCCCGACATTCAGTGAATTGTCTGCTATGGATAGCTTAAAACTGATTAATTATGCCTTTAAAAAAAGGCACAAAGGAGACTATAGTAAAAAGGGCGCATTTAAAACATCAAGAATGGATACTCTAAGTGATTGTGAAATAAAAAGTGCCATCAGGTATATCAAGGATTATAATAGAAACATTCCTATGCCTGGCCAATAAACAATATGATTTCAAATACAATAAGGCTAAGTTTAGGTAGCTTATTTGTCTTATTATTTTTCAATTGCAAAAACACAGAGAAGAGGGATAAAAATGTGATCAAAATATCTACGGATACTTGTAGATATTACAGATATGATGCACACCAAATTGTTTCGAATCTTGGCTGTCAAAATTGTCATTTACCTTACGTTGCCGGACAAAAAGATGACCGAGGATGGGCTACATTTAATGATTTAGTCGCAATGGATAGCTTAAAACTGATAAATTATGTATTTACTAAAAAACATAAAGGTTGGTATAGTAAAAATGGAACTTTTAAAGCAGCTAGAATGGATACTTTGACTGATTGTGCAATAAAAAATGTCATTCGCTATATAAAAGATTCCGCAAGAGATATTGCCATACCATAGCCAATAAGAATTATCGCTTCTAACAAGTAAATTATTTCAAGTATAAAATGCTATAATTAATTTTTATATTTAGGGCCATGATACTTGTTGCAGATAGTGGCTCATCTAAAACCGATTGGATGGGTTATCATAATGGCGAAACCATTAAATTTAATACCCCCGGAATAAACCCTTATTTCTTAAGTGAACAAGAAATTACCAAGCTGATTTCTAAAAATGAATCCTTATTAGAATATGCCGATGAAGTTAAAGAAATCTACTTTTTTGGAGCAGGTTGTTCTTCTCCAGATAAACATGAAGTAGTTTCAAACGGTTTATCAGCTGTTTTTGGCAATGCTTTTATTTCGGTAGATCACGATCTTTTGGGCTCAGTATATGCTACCTGTGGAAACGCCGAAGGTTTAAACTGTATTTTAGGTACCGGATCTAATATCTGTTACTTTGACGGAAAAAAAATCCATGATGGGCACCATGGCCTGGGTTACGTTCTCGGTGATGAGGGCTCGGGAACTTTCTTCGGAAAAAAAGTGCTGCTAAGCTATCTGTACAATAAAATGCCGGCAACCTTAGCGGCAGAATTTAAAAAATCTTTCCCAGCAGAAAAAGAACAGATTATCACCAACATTTATCAGAAACCTTTCCCCAACATCTATCTGGCAGGCTTTAGCCGTTTTATGGCCAGCCATAAAGACCACCCTTTTATTCAGGAGATATTAAGAACAGGCTTTCAGGAATTTGTGGATACGAATGTTAAAGACTATCCCAAACATAAAAATGTACCTTGCCATTTTGTAGGCTCAATTGCCTATTATTATCAGGATGCACTTATTTCGGTATTGCGTGAAAATGGTATCGAGCCTGGCAAAATTTTACAGAAGCCCATAGATGAATTGTTTAATTTCATTTTACATAAAGAAGGCATTATACAGCAGGCCAGCTAAGTCAAAATATACATTCACATAATAATTTGTTAAAATATCCTTAAGATTGTAAACATATCCGCGCAAACTTTTGTTATACATTTAACAGCATATAATTGCACACACATATGAAGAGAATATTGGTAGTAGATGATGATATTGAGGTTTTAGAAACCATACAATTAATCCTGGAAATTGGTGGGTTTAAAGTTTCGGCACTAAATGATGGTGAGGAAATTTTTAACAGAATCGAAAAATTCAGTCCTGATTTGATCTTACTTGACATTTCTCTCGGACATATAGATGGCCGTGTATTATGCGAACAGCTAAAATCAATTGAAAGCACCTCTAAAATCCCTATTCTGCTTATTTCTGGCTTGTACGATCAAAAAGATTTTACAACCTTAAATTATGGTCAGGATGATTTCTTATCAAAACCATTCCAAATGGATGTGTTGCTAAAAAAGATTACCAAAATCCTATCGCTTGAAGAAGATAAACCAAGTTTTCTTTTAAATTAAATTTAATCCGATATTAATATACTTAGCCAAGAAAACCTCAAATTTTCTTGGCTTCTTTATTTTCATGAAAATAACATTTATCCCTAAAGCAAATAAATCTAATCATAATGATACCAAGTAATGAATGGTTAAAAACCTGGAACGAAAAACGTGCATTATTAACTTGCCCTAACAACCTGAACGATTATTTTGAAGAAACAGCTGTGGCTGGCAAAAAGATAGATCGACTAGAACTGGGAAGTGTTTCTATCCCTACAGGAGAAATTCTGGTTAGAGATCCGTTGGTATATATCCAAAAAGATGCAGAGCCTTATTTAATTAAGGTGCCGACTGGCGAATTCCCGGTAACTGCAGCTGTTGTGGTTCCCGATGGTGAAGATTGCGCGCGATATGCTGCCGTTAAAGTGCAGTTTACAGCTTATGACGCCATTCGTTTTGAAGAAGCATTAATCGGAACCGAAGACCTTGTTGATTTTAATGAAGGTGAATTTTTCGGATTTAATGTGGATGCGGGTTTAGGTTGTGTTCTCGATAAAGAAACACTAAAACATTTCTGTGCCTTCCAGGATAAATTTCACAACGAAAATCCAGGCAAAAACCTATACGATGATCATTTCGCGGTGCTTTTTGCCGCTAACTATGCCGAAAATCCAATTTATCAACGCGAAGCAGGTGACTGGATTAACTGGAAAATCCCCGGTACAGATTATCATATTCCATTTTTCCAGAGTGGTTTTGGTGATGGCACCTACCCTGTTTATTATGGTTTTGATGCTGAAGGCAATGTGTGCTCACTAATTATCCAGTTTATTGATATTGAATTGGCTTATGGTGAGGAGGAATAACTTTTCAAGTCACAATATTGGTCAGTAGAGGTACAGGCCAAGTAACACAGATCAAGGAATAGGCGCTCTATGAGGGGGGGGAACCTTCCACACTGGCTCAGCAGTACTTAATCTAAACCTAAGAGATGGGACGAATGCCCGATTTTTCAATCGGCAGTAGGTACAGCGTGACTAACACCAATAGAAATACTGGCTTTGCTTTCCAAATTATTATTTAAACTGTGTAATAATAAAAACAAACTAGTGGTCTGTGAGACACAGACCATGGAATCAAGAGCAGGTAACTACCAATAACAAGAAAATCATTTACAAGTTAGATTGCCACAGCCAATGAAGAATTGGCTTCGCAATGACGATGCATGCGGCTGTCATTTTGGCAAACAAATCCTTTTGGAACAACCCTTGTTATGCTAGATATAGATTAAACAATTATTTACATATGAGCATACAGGAAAAAGGAAATATTTCTATACACACCGAGAATATTTTCCCGATAATTAAGAAATTTTTATACTCTGATAACGAAATTTTTCTTCGTGAGTTGGTGTCTAACGCAGTAGATGCAGTCCAAAAAATTAAAAGACTGGGTTCATTAGGTCAATTTAATGGCGAAGTTGGTGCACCATTGGTACAAGTAGCGGTTGATAAGGATGCCAAAACCATTACCATTAGCGATAATGGCTTGGGAATGACGGCCGAAGAGATTAAAAAGTACATTAATCAGGTTGCATTTTCTGGCGCAAGTGAATTTGTTGAGAAATTTAAAGATGCAAAAGATGCAAACGAAATCATCGGTAAATTTGGTTTAGGTTTCTATTCGGCATTTATGGTTGCTGATTTAGTTGAAATTCAAACTTTATCGTACCAGGACGGTGCCGAACCTGCACGCTGGGTTTGCGATGGAAGTACAGAATTTGAAATTACAGAAGGCACTAAAACTACCCGAGGTACTGATATTATCCTCCATGTAAACAAAGATTCGGAAGAGTTTTTAGAAGAAAGTAAACTGCAGGAAATCTTAAATAAATATGCTAAATTTTTACCGGTTCCAATTAAATTTGGTACTAAAACCGAATCGGTTGAAGATGGTGTAGATGAAGAAGGTAAAGCTAAGTATACCGATGTTGAAGTTGATAACATTATCAACACCACTAACCCGATCTGGACAAAAGCCCCTGCAGATTTGTCAGATGAGGATTACTTAAACTTTTACCGGGAGTTATATCCATTTAGTGAAGAACCATTATTCTGGATCCACTTAAATGTTGATTATCCTTTTAATTTAACAGGTGTATTGTATTTCCCTAAGTTGAAAAACGATTTCGAAATGCAACGCAACAAAATTAAATTATACTCCCGCCAGGTATTTATTACCGACGAGGTTAAAGATATTGTTCCTGAATTTTTGATGTTATTGCATGGTGTAATTGACTCTCCTGATATTCCTTTAAATGTATCCCGTAGTTTCTTGCAGGCTGATAGCAATGTTAAAAAAATCAACAACTACATTACTAAAAAAGTTGCTGATAAATTAAGCGAGCTATTTGCTAAAGACCGTAAAGCCTATGAGGATAAATGGAAAGACATTGGTCTTTTTGTTAAATACGGTATGATCAGCGAAGAGAAATTTTACGATAAAGCGAAAGATTTTGCTTTGGTAGGCAACACTAAAAATGAGCTTTATACACTTCCTGAATACAAAGAAAAGGTAACAGCCTTACAAACAGATAAAAATGGAAACGTAGTGTATTTATATACTAATGATGCTGCAAAACAAGATGCCTTTATCCAATCTGCCAATAAAAAGGATTACGATGTTTTAGTGCTTGATTCTCCTATTGACAATCACTTTATTAATCAATTGGAGCAAAAATTAGAGAAAACATCAATTAAACGTGTTGACTCTAGTGTTGCAGATAAATTAATTGAGAAAGATGAGCAGAACGAGCATGTTTTAAACGAAGATCAGGTAAAAGAAGTGACTGCAATTTTTGAAAAGGCGATTACCAAACCAGGCATGCATGTAGAAATTGTAGCTTTACACCCAGAGGAGTTACCGGTTACGATTACCATGGATGAATTTATGCGCCGGATGAAAGATATGGCTGCAATGGGTGGTGGAATGAATTTTTATGGCCAAATGCCAGACAATTATAAAGTTGCTATTAACGGAAACCATAAATTGGTAAGCAAAATTTTAAATGCTGAAGGAGAAGAGCAGCAAAATCTTGCTAAGCAAGCAGTAGATTTAGCACTTTTAGCACAAGGTATGTTAACCGGAGCAGAGTTAACGGCTTTTGTAAGCAGAAGCGTAGCATTAATTTAGTCAAAAAAAACCTATTACTTAAAGGGAGAAACCGGATCGGTTTCTCCCTTTTCTTTTACTAGATGGGCACAAAAAAAGTCTTGATAAGATCAAGACTTTTGGATGAGAATTTTTGGGAACTTTTAGATTAAAATTAATATGTTTAGCTGGCTACATTAGTCTTTTGATCTACATTGAAGTAATCTTTATGATCTTCGATCATTTTTGCAATGATAGCTGCTTTGGTATCAGTTATTTTAAACTCGAACAATGGTTCTTGATTTTTCTTTGATCTCACCATTTTCTCTGTATAAAAACGGTATACTAAACCATTGGTTAATAAACCATATTTAGCCTTTGTTTTACGGAAATATTTAGATAGGCGTGAATCGTGAATATCCAAATTATCGTTGTGGTGTTTACATTCAACAAGAATTGTTGGTTCACCATCTTTCATAATGGTGTAGTCAACTTTTTTACTTTTTTTAACTCCGAAGTCTAGAACAGCTTCAGATTGAACCTCGGAGGGGTCAAAGCCTAAGATTTGGATAAAAGGCATAACTAAAGCATTCCTTGTTAAATCCTCAGATTGAACTTGTGGAAGCATTTTCTTAATCCTTACGGCAAATTGCCCGATTTCGTCTTTCAATTCCATATTGTTATCTATTTAGGTAGTTAATTTTTTAAATGATATTGGTTAAATACAGAATTTGCAGTAGCTATAATCTGATCTAAACTTTGTTTATCAAAGAAGTTTCTGTTCAACATATCAACCATATAAGTTAATTTGTTGATATCATCTGCCTGCATCGTAAACTGAAAATTTTTCATTCCATCTTTTATAGCCTGTTGAACGTAATTACGCACCACTAAAAATGATTTCCTAAATGCATATTCGCCATCTAACTGGCCTTTAACAGGCTGCTGTACATTAAGATTGCTATATTCATTCTGCATTCTCTGATACATATCTGAGTTGATTCCTTGATTTTGCAGAACCCCCTTGTAGTAGATTTTATTAAGTAAATATTCGTATTCGTTGTTTTTCATGTGGAGGATTGGTAGATGTAGGGAATATTCTTTGCTTTTCGGTATTTCTTGTTTTATTTTAAAAAATCTAACCCAGTATTGTATGGCCTGTTTTTAATATTAATATTATCTACAGGCTATACAAAATTAGGCAGGCAGATGTTTTTTTAATTAGTAATTTCTAACTACTAATTATTTGTTTTTGGCAAACAGTATAAAGATTATAAAAAGGAAGGGTGCGAATAATTTTTTTACATCAACCACCCAGAATATTACACGAAACCCAGGTTTTTTATAGACAAAACCGGGAGATAAGTTTTTTTGAAGCGCAATTGTTAATTCAATTCATTTTTATTTAACTTGCATTCAAATCAAATAAACCAACAAATTTACTCATGAATCTAAAATGCGTTGTTATCGACGACGAACAACATGCCATTGAAGTATTAACTGACCACATAGCAGAAATGCCCGGCTTGACGGTTTTTAAAACTTTTACCAGTCCTGTCCAGGCACTTACCGAAATAAGTATCGAAGACGAAATTGATTTATTATTTATGGATATTGATATGCCAGGAATAAATGGATTAGAGCTGGCTAAAAATATCAGGGAAAAAGCAAAGTATTTGATTTTCACAACCGCGCATCCCGATTATGCCCTTCAAGCATTTGATGTACAATCAGATCAGTATTTATTAAAACCCATTTCCTTTGCAAAATTCGCTTTAGGTATTGATAGGATTTTAAAAAAGGAATCAAACAATAATAGCAAGGTTACTGCGAAAGAGGCTGATCAGGTTGCTGCACTTTACATTAAAGGCGATCATAAATATGCTTTTTCCAATATCGCTATTGATGAAATACTTTACATCAAAGCGCTACAGAATTATATACAGATTATTACCAAGTCTGAAATCCACACCACCTATCTTACACTTAAGGAAATTGAAAAAGCTTTAGAAAGCCACCCATTTATCCGTGTTAATAAATCTAACATTGTGGCTAAATCAGCAATTAAAAAGGTAGATGGAAATATAATCCGCCTGGTAAATAACGAGATGATACAGATTGGCGAAGGTTATAAAGAAGCTTTCTTCGCCTATGTACAGAGCAGTTTATTAAAATCGAACCGGAATCATTAATTATAGCATTAACCTGACTTTTGTTATCTGGAGTAGTTATGAGTTCAAAACTACAATCCTAAGATAAAACTTGTCATTACGGTGTGACTTTGATCTCCTGTTGGAACAGTCGTGAAGTTGTTTTTGGCTTTAATGTTTTTATAAACAAAAACAGTTTTTTTAGTAAGTTTTGCAGAAGAATTTGTGTATTGAGCTTTCATGGCAATAGTGTTTAATATGATATAGAATTACTAAATTATGCTCTTAGGAATTAAAATTCTAGAATAAAACTCGTCATTACAGTATGGCTTTGATCTCCTGTTGGAACAGTTGTGAAGTTGTTTTTAGCTTTAACATTTTTATAAATAAAAACAGTTTTTTTAGCAAGTTTTGCAGAAGTATTTGTGTGTTGGGCTTTCATAATTTATAGTATTATATTTTTTGTTATTATCGTTGTGATTAATTTTCTGTAAAGATGCACCTCAAAATTATACACGACTACTTTTTTACACAAACACCTGCTTTTGGGAGATAAAAACCCCATTTTAATAGATTAAAAGAAAAAAATGAACCTTTTATATTTAAGAAAATTCTACGAAAAGTATAAGTTTCACTTATTGGTATGGAGCCTTTACATCATTTATGAAGTATTTATTCTTGGTTTAGCTACCCATAGATTTAGAGAACCCGGAGCTTATCTGCTGGTTTATTTTGTTAATATCCTTACTTTCTACACCTATGGTTTTTTCCTAAAAAAAATAATCATAACCGGATCTATTCCCATAAAAATTATCAAGATTGCCGCCCTTATTATCATCATAATTTTTGCATATGTAGTTTCTACATTTCTTTTGATTATTCTATTCGAGCAAATAGAATTAATTGCAGCAAACCCATCCAGGTCTTTAAACAGGGAATTCATATTACCATGTATTTATCGTTCAATATTGTATATTGGTTATTCTACAGGCTACATATACGTAGTTAAATCATTTCAGGATCAGAAAAAAGTAGAAGCATTAGAGCGGCAGAATCTGGTTACCCAAATTGAGAAACAGGCTTTAGAAAACGATCTGGTTCAATCGCAAAACAATTATCTTCGGAGCCAGATCAATCCACACTTTCTATTTAATACCTTAAATTTTATTTATAACGATGCCCGCAAAAAAGCGCCCATGGCGGCTGATGCTATTATGAACCTGGCAGAAATGATGCGCTATGCACTAAAACGCCCTGCCGCCTCAGAGATGGTTCCACTGAATGAAGAAATCGAACAGATCGAACACCTCATCAATCTCCATAAACTCCGAACGGCTAATACCATCAATCTGGAACTTAAAGTAACTGGCGATATGTTCGGGTTAAGATTTCCACCACTTATTTTACTAACGCTGGTTGAAAATATATTTAAGCACGGCAATGTTTCGCATTCAACACAGCCGGCAATTATTAAAATTGTTTACGAAAATGATAAGCTGAATATCAGCACCATCAACATGATTAACGATAATAAAGGCAAACAGACAGAAAGCCATCATGTAGGGATTGACAATGTTGGCAAACGACTGAGTAGTTTTTATGGCAATGATTATATATTCAAATATTATCAAGATCAACTTAACCGCTATATTACTGAAATAGAGGTCACGGTAGTTAATCCATTGGCCAGGCTAAACCGTTAACTTTTCGTCGCATTTTGACGTTGGATATCTTTTAGCAGAAAATAGTACATCACCATTTCATGCGTTCGCTGATCTTTACTAAAAAGGCGGTTTACGTGCATATGCATCAAATCAGTCAATAACTTGAGTGCATTTTCCGCAGCACATTGTTGAAGAATTTTGATAAACGAACCTGAAAACACGCTAAACCGCTGCTCCTGTTCTGCTGTTAATGCTGTCCATTCTGTTTTTCTAAAATCCTGATAATGAACATTCAATTGTTTAAAATCGGTTGCATCTAACCTATGCTCTTCATTAAAGTTATCAGACATTAGTCTTATAATCTTACTGATGACCAACTTATCTAAAATGTTAGATTCAACAATCTTGGAAACCAAAAGACTACACCGTCTATATTTATTAAAATCATCGGTCTGCGTTTCTAAAAGCGATAACACAAATTCACTATCGATAGCAAAGTGCTGTTCAACATCTTCGATCATATTGCTGCCATAACGCTCCAACTCACGCTTGTAGGTTTTAACCTGCACATCAGATACCAATCCTGAATTTAAAAAGAGTTCCAGATCATCCATTAAATTTGATATCATCAGTTGTCCATCATTTGGATTGTTGAGTTGTACCCTAAACCTGATATGGTTTCCATTTTCATTGTAGCGGATAAAAAACCATGATTTTACCAAACCTGTGTAAGTGCTCAGGAAAGGGGCGATCACTTCAGTCAAAATCTGATCGCTACGCTGCTGGTGGCAATAAATTTCGAAATACAGCCATTCTTTACCTGGTAGAAAAAAGCGTGTCACTTCAGTATTTACAGATGTTTGAGCCAAACCACGATAAATTTGTTCGCTGTGGCCTATGCTTAAAACAAACTGCCCTAAATAGGGTTTCGCAGTTTCATCAACCACGATACTATTTTGAGGCATTACCATTTCTTCAACGTAAATATTACCATGTTTTAGCACGTATTGCTGAAAAGCATTTATATCGTCGTCGTTCTTTAGGCTGAAGCATAAGGTTTGATCAGACATACCGGCTTTAAAATATTCGCTAACGCCTAAATGATTCAGGTATGATCTACATTCGGCGATGGGTAGCATTTTTTGATCAGCCCCTAACAGCGCTTCTTTTTTAATTTTCCATTTGTTACTGCTTAAAACAATATTCTGATATTGTAACCTTGGATAATAATCCAGATCAGGAATAATAGCATCGAGTGGAAAGGAAAGACTTGTTTGCAAGCCCTGATGCTGCAGATCGCACAATAGCCTAAAAATAGAAAGATCTGAACGAATGTAATTGTAGGCAGAGGCCATTCTTGGCACCAACCTTTTATTTAACTGCTTAGAACGAAGAATAATCTCTGAGCCCCGAACCGAAATTTGTATATCATTTAAAGCAAGTGGAGATGCTGAGGTATCGAAATTTAAAATTGACAATTGATGCCCATAGATTAATTTCCGCCGGTTTACATTATCTACATTGGCTTCTACCATATAGGCCACATCAAAAAATAGAACATCAGGATTTGCCTGTTGTTCTGCAGCTGCGATATTTTTTGCATCATGTGCTACATCTTCATCTGCCATGGTAAATCTTCCGCTTAATGCATTGGAAGTTACTCCACCAATCTGTTCTACAAAAATCAGATCATCATGAACAGACATTACCATACTGAATGAATTGGGTAAAGATGCCAGTTTCTGATTCGGTTCCAAGTCCAGTTTGTTCAGATAAATAGACTTATCTTTTTCGAATTTCTGTTCTGTAAGATAGTTTTTTAGTGCTGCTTTAATATTTTCTTTTTCTGCTTTTTTAGACGGTTTATTCGTGAAGCGAGTAATAAAATCGCTGTTTTGACCAGACTGCTCCAACTCATCGTAGCCTACGCCCATTTCAGGATCTAGTGCCAATAATAATGGAACTTCCTGATCTTCGAATTTTTTTTTAAACTTAACCTGAAACTGACCAAGGGCATCATGATCTTTTGCAGGCATTATATTATGGAGCATATTGATCAGACCCGGAATGGCCTGAAGCGAACGTTCATTAATACATCCAGATAAAACTTTACGTTGGGCAATAAGATATTTTGGCAAGTCAGCCGAAGCGTTTAAGCCTAAACGTTCAAAATAATCTTCTCCGATGATATTGGGATCGTAGTTGGTATAAACAAGCTGTAAATCGTGCATGTCCTGCAGCAAGCTAAATAGATTATGAATTTCCGCATCATCTAAGTTTAATTGTTTTACCAGATCGTTAAGCCGGATCGGCTTTAAACAAGCAGCTAAGATCTGTTGTACAAAGTCGTTTTGATCTAACTCGGCCAGTTCGAAAACACCATCGGTGCAGGCGATATAACGGATACTATTGGGCGTTAAGTAATAGCTGGTATTACTAAATAAGAGGCAGTTTTTTTGCAAAAGATCTGCCAATGGAAATTGAATATCATTTTTATAAGGCCAATCAATCAGTTCGCGTACTCTTTGAGCCTCTTCAATTACTATCCTGCTTTCAAAAGGCTTAATGGCATCTTTTAACAAGCTAAAACCAGCGAAAGTGCCGTAAGGAGTTGACCGGAATTTTGCACGGTTAAAATATTTCCAAATGGTAAAATAAACCTTGGGTGGAAGATCCTGGAGTTCGCTTGCTTTTACATCTTTTATGGTTTCGTAAAAAACTGCTGAAGATATTGAAATGGCCGACTTTAACTCCTCCCAGCAATCTACCAGTTCGGATTGATATGAAAATTTAGGTGTTCTAAAAATTACGGTGGGTTGGATAGTCAGCTTCATTGCGTTAAAAGATAAGCCGAAAATTACAAAGATTAATTTAATTATTAGTTTTCAGTTTGGAATTGGATACCATCTGTTCTTGATTAATTTTAAAATACAAAAAAATGGAGGAATAAATGAGTTCAGTTTTTCGGTATGTGAAGACACGAGGCCGAGGCAACAGTTCATATTTAATCTCAAAAATTAAAATCTGAAGAAATAAATGAGCGCAAATGGCTACCCATTTAGTTTTTAGGTCCGTGAAGGCACGAGACCGATGCAACACGGTGGCAAAAACGGTTAATAGGAGATTGTAATCCCATCTGAACTAAAAATTTTCAATCCTTTACTTGTGCATTAAAAATCATAGCACAAAGGTTGGTATTACAAATACTAACTAACAAAAAAAGCCATCTCCTTTTCAGAAAGATGGCTCAACGGGATGATAATATATCTTATTTTTTGGTTACTTTAAATTCTGTTCTTCTGTTTTTTGCCCTTCCTTCAGGATTATCTTTTTTCTTACGCTTTACCATAATTTCGTTTGGCGCAATCGGCATCGATTCTCCATATCCTTTAGAAGTCATTCTAGCGGCGGCAATTCCTTTACTTTCCAGATAATCTGTACAAGATTTTGCCCTTCTGTTTGATAGATCCAGGTTGTACTCATCTGTTCCGATATTATCGGTATGAGCGCCAAGCTCAATTTCCATTTCTGGATTATCTTCCATAATCGGGATCAGGAAGTCCAATACTTTTTTAGAAGGTTCGGTAAGGTCGGCACTGTTAAATTCATAATAAATATTTTCCAATGTCATTGGTATGCCCAATTTAAAAGGACTTAGGCAATAATCTTTATCAATCAAGGTATCTGCTTTAGCTAACTCCTCGTAAAGATAGTTTTTAGTAATTGCGAAATAATCATCTTTTGCGAAAAGCAATTTAATCGGTCTTTTCGAATCTACTTTAAACCTATAAATACCATCGGTACCGGTAGTTATTTTCTGCGATCCTTCTGCATTGTTTAAAGTTACATTTGCACCTGCTAAAGGCAATTTTGTTTTGCAATCGGTTAAAAGACCTGCTATAGAAAGGTATTCCTTTTTCACTTCAAATACTTCCAAGCAGCAAGATGATTCGCGATCAGAACTTATATATCCTTTTGTTCCTTTATCATCAGTTGCGGTAAAGTAAAGATCATCTTTTGATGAGTTGAATGGATAACCTAGGTTTATAGGGTTAGACCAATTTACCAGATCGCCCTCCGACTCAAAGAAATCAAGGCCCCCAAAGCCCACACGACCATCGCTGCTAAACAATAACTTTTTGGTTAAGGAATTGTAGTATGGTGCACGTTCGTCATCTTCGGTATTAATGGTTGGACCTAAATTTACTGGCTGACCTAATGAACCATCATTACGCAAGGTACAATACCAAAGATCGAATTTACCATAACCACCGCTTCTATCAGATGAGAAAAGCAGGAATTTACCATCGCTGGTAACAAAAGGTTGTGAAGAGTTAAAATCTTTGCTGTTCACCTGTAAACCAACAGGTTGAGGGTCTGCCCATTTATCGCCTGTTTTTTTGGAGGAATATATCGCATATTTTTCTTTATCACTCCATGCAGTAAAGTACATCGTATTGCCGTCAGGCGTAAAACTAGCTGCAGCAATTTCTATATCTTTAGGAAGATTAATATCGACTTTCTTTACCGTAATATCCGTTGAGTTTAATTCGCTTTTAGCTGTATAAATATTATTAATGAACGGATTGGCTTTAGTTGATACCTGAACTTCCCCGGTAGCTGTTTTAACCATATCCCTTTTACTCCCCACAGCAACCGGACGGGATGAGGTAAAATACAACTCGTTATTGATTTTAACAGGTGCGTAATTAGATCCTAAACCATTTATATTAGCTGGTACTTTTTTAACCTGCACCATACGTGGAAAACGCATTTCTTCGATCGCAAACTTACACGACTCGATTTCCTTTTGGGCTTCTTTAGCTAAAGCATCGCCTGGGTTTTTCTGGATAAACTGCTGAAATGCATCAATAGCCTGGTTAAATTTTTTATTTGCCCTTAAGCTTTCAGCGTAATAATATAATGCCTTTCTGAAACGGGTATTGGTAAAGGTTATCGCTATGGCATAATATTTTTCAGCCTCGTTAAATTCCCGGTATAGCCTACTGGATTCTGCAAGGTTATAAATCGATCCTTCATAATCTTCAATCACTTTATCTTCACTTGCTGATTTTCTTTCTTTACCATATGGTAAAATAGCCTGCGTACTATCGCCGGTAATTTTTAATGCCTTTTTATAAAAAGTTGATGCTGCGTAATAATCCTTATTTTCAAAATAAGTATCTGCAACCTTTTTATAGTTTACTACATATTGTGCGTTCGCAAAACCGCCAAATGCCACTAACAAAAAGAGTAATATTTTTTTCATCTTTTAAACTTGTTTTCAAATGGTGATGAAACCATCATGATCTGGAAATCATAACGGTTTCATTTGATTAATTATAAACGTGGACAAAAGAAGTTTGGACCAATTATACCGTTACGGCCGATAAGTGATATGGAAAGCTCTAAACCACCGTTACTGTTTGAGGCACGATTGAACGAAGAGGTATTTACATCATAACTTAAGCCGAAAACCATATTCTTCAACTGTAAACCCACAAAAGCAATTGCAGCATCTTTATTACGGTAATTACCACCAAATAGAATGTTAGCAGATGGATTAACGTTAAGTTGCGCATAAGCACCCAGTGAAACTTCATTTGTATTACCCTGATACATGAACAATGCATTGGGTACAATATCCAATAACGCTGAGGCCTTGATCCTTGCACCACCATGTGCGGTAAAACGCACCGGAATCCGTGAATTTGTACCAGAGAAACGATCCATAGGCCGGGTTAAATGCGCTGCACTGGCACCTAAAAATACGTTTACACCCTTGTCTGGATCACCATCAAAGAACATAATACCTGCATTTACATCAGGAACCAAAGATGACTGAGATGAAAGCGTTTCGCCACTCATCATCCCACCATCATAACCCGTAATCGGATTAAACTGGTTACCAAACCTGGCCTGAGAGAAATCGAAACTACGGTTAATGATACCGGCCTGTAAGCCAAAACTCACCATCTGCAGGCCCTCGTTACCAAACCTTAAACGGTACGAACCTGATACCAGAGCAGATAAGTAATTAAAATCCAAGTCTCCAGCCCTTTGGTTTAAAATGGTTGCACCAAATGCGAAGTTCTTTTTGGGAGCCATATCGAACGATGCACCACCGGTTAAAAAAGAGCTGTTTAATGCACTCCATTGTTGTTTAAAATTGACCGTTGCACGGTAATCACCATCTATTACCCCGGTTAAGGCAGGGTTGAGGTATAATGGATTTGCATAATATTGTGAAAAATGTGGATCAGTTTGAGCGAAGGATTTAGCTGTAATCAGCAGCAATCCTAACACTGCAACATATATTTTTAAAGCCGATAGTATTTTCATGGTCTTTTATTTTATCTGTTTATTATTAATCCTCTTCTTATCTAATCAGCGTTACTGTACCTTTTCTCATTGATGTTGTTCCATTGCTGAAGGTGATGTCAACCATGTATACATAAACCCCAATCGGTTGATTTACCCCTTTGAAAGTTCCATCCCATCCGTTTGCAACATTGTCTGATTGGAATATCAACTGCCCCCATTGTGTGTAAACACTCATTTTCGCGCTTGATATGGTATTACCGTAGATTAAGAATATGTCATTTTTACCGTCGTTATTTGGTGTAAATGCATTTGGTATGTAAACCTGATCTCCAAAAGGATTGGCCGCTTTGCCGGTTGCCGAACCATTTTGACTGGTCTGGCACGTAGTCTGACCTTTAGCTCTCACCAGGATACTTACACTCTGATCTGGTTTCAGTCCAGATACTAAATAAGTTGTTCCGGTTGATCCGCTTGTTGGGTTGACCCAGGTTAAACCATTGTCTAACGAAACTTCGTATGCCGTAGCACCTACAACCGCAGCCCATGCAAACGTTACGCTATTTGCTGTTGTGGCTTGTACAACTACCGTTGGTTTATCTAATACCTGTAGTAAAGTTACCGTAACACCTGTTCTTGTTGCACTTGCGCAACCACCTACTGCAATTGCTTCTACATAGTAGATTGTTGTCGCATTTAAGTTAGGGGTAGTAAAGGTTACACCTTCTGCCAATACCGCTCCGCCTGAGCTTGCAGCATACCATCTGTATACTAAGCCGGCAACTGGATTATTTACCGTTAATATCGTTGAGCTACCCGCGCAAAGTGTTCCGTTTGCTAGCGTTACCGATGCTGGTGCAACTGGCACTGGTAATGCAATTACATTAACAGCCGTTCTCGACGATGATATACAATTTCCGTTTGCACCTTCAACATAGTAGGTGGTATTTGCATTAACCGCCGGCGTTGTAAAGTTTACACCTGTTCCGGCTATCGTTCCGCCTGCCGATGCGGTATACCAATTATAGGTAACACCTGTTTGAGGATTCGTAACGGTTAAAATTGCTGAACTTCCCGTACAAATGCTAACCGATGCAGCCGCTACTGTTGGTACGGATGGTTTTGTGTTAACAGTAACCGTTACTTTTACACGGCCACCATTGTTATTACATCCACCTGTTCCAATTGCTAAAACATAGTAATCTGTTGTTGTAGATAAGGCTGTTACATTGAATGTTGAGCCAGTGAATAATAAATTACCACCAACTGCTGCATTGTACCATTCGTAAGTAACGCCTGCCTGAGCGTTGGTTACTGTTAATGTGGCTCCATCACCAGCACATATACCTCCATTTGGAGCTGACACTATAGGGTTGTTAGGTGATGCATTTACAGTAATGGCTACTGCCCTTGCAGTTGCAGCGGTATTTTCACATTTGTTATCACCTTTAACCGTTACATAATACGTTGCATTGGCAGTTAATACCGGTGTAGTAAATACTGCCCCTGTGAATACCACTGTATTTAAAGTAGCATCACTATACCAGGTAAATATTGGATTGGTTACCGTTGTGCTTGTTGCGGCTAATGTTGCTGCTGTATTGGCACAAACTGAGGTTGATCCGTTTACGGTAATATCTGATGCTACAGCATTTGGATTAACAGTAATCGTGACTGTTTTCGAATTTGCTGCAGTATTTTCACATTTATTAGTTCCTTTAACCGTTACATAATAAGTTGTGGTAGCTGTTAATACCGGTGTGGTAAATATTGGTCCGGTAAAGGCTACACTGGTTAATGAAGCATCATTGTACCATGTAAATACGGGATTGGTTACCGTTGTTGAACTCGCATTGATTACCGCAGTGCCAGAACCACACACTCTGGCTGGTGTAGATAATGTAATATCAGCAGCTGTTGCAACATCATTAACATTCACGGTAACAACTTTAGCATTTGCAGCAGAACTTTCACACCTGTTATCACCTTTTACAGTTAGGTAATATTTAGTGGTTGACGTCAATCCTGGTGTATTGAAAGTTGCTCCTGTGAATACTGGTATTGTTAAAGCAGCATCGCTATACCAGGTAAATACTGGATTGGTTACGGTTGTTGTACTGGCTACCAAACCCGCTGATGAGCCTGCGCAGATGGTTGCATCGGCCGCGGTAACATCAGTTGCTGAAGCTACCGGGTTAACCACAACATTTACAGATTTAGCCGTTGCTGCACTGTTTTCACACTTATTGTCGCCTTTAACCGTTACATAATAATTGGCATTAACAGTTAGTGTTGGTGTAGTAAATACGGCACCTACAAAAGCTACATCAGTTAAAGCTGCGTTGGTATACCAGGTAAATACCGGATTGGTTACGGTTGTGCTGCTAGCGGTCAATACTGCTGCAGATCCCCCGCAAATATTGGTTGAGCCATTTACCACAATATCTGTTGCAACTGCTATTGGATTAACTATAATGGTAACAGCCACTGCATTTGCTGCACTGTTTTCGCATTTATTGCTTCCTTTAACTGTTACATAATAAGTTGTGGTAGCTGTTAATACCGGTGTGGTAAATATTGGTCCGGTAAAGGCTACACTGGTTAACGAAGCATCATTGTACCAGGTAAATACCGGGTTGGTTACCGTTGTTGAACTCGCATTGATTATTGCAGTACCCGATCCACATACCAATGTAGGTGTTGATAGCGTAATATCAGCAGCTGTAGCACCTGGGTTAACATTAACCGTTACCACTTTAGCGGTGATCGCTGAATTCTCACATTTATTATCACCTTTAACTGTTACATAGTATTTAGTTGTTGCCGTTAATACCGGGGTAACGAATGATGTACCTACATAAGCTACAGAAGTTAAGGCCGCATCATTGTACCAGGTAAAGATTGGGTTGGTTACGGTTGTGGTACCTGCTACCAGCGTAGTGCCTGATCCCGAGCATATGGTTGCATCAGCAGCTGTAATATCAGCAGCGGTAGCTACCGGGCTCACTGTAATGGTTATTACCCTGGCAGTACCAGGCGCATTCTCACATTTATTATCACCTTTAACCGTTACATAATAAGTAGTGGTAGCATTTAATGGCGGTGTAGTAAATGTTGCACCAATGAAACTTACATTAGTCAAAGCAGCATCGCTGTACCAGGTAAATACCGGATTGATTACTGTTGGAGATGTTGCGCTTAATGCTGCCGATGAACCCGCGCAAGCAACTGTGCTTCCATTGAGAATAATATCTGTAGTGGTGGCCAATGGATTAACCGTTACGGTTACCGCCTTGGCATCTGCAGCACTGTTCTCACATTTATTGGCACCCTTAACACTTACATAATAAGTAGTAGTGGCAGTTAAACCAGTTACCGTAAAAGTTGGCCCGGTAAATACTGCATTTGTTAAGGAAGCATCACTATACCATGTAAATACAGGTTGGGTAACTGTAGTACTCGAAGCCATTAATATTACGGTAGAGCCTGAACAGGTTTGTGCATTACTTACAGCAATATCAGCAGATGTAGCAAACTCTTTAACGGTTACCGTAATAACCTCCGCGCTTGCAGCTAAATTCTCACATTTATTATCCCCTTTTACAGTTACATAATAAGTAGTGGTTGCATTAAGTGCAGGTGTTGTAAAGCTCGCGCCTACATAAGCTACTGTAGTTAAATTTGCATTGCTGTACCAGGTAAATACAGGATTAATTACTGTTGTTGTTGAAGCAGATAATGCTGCTGTAGACCCCTTACAAATGGATGTAATTCCGCTGACGGCAATATCTGAGTTTGTGGCTGCAGGATTAACGGTAATGGTAATCGATTTTGCATTAGCCGCAGTATTTTCACATTTATTATCACCTTTAACCGTCACATAATAAGTAGTGGTTGCACTGAGTACCGGAGTAACAAAGTTAGCACCGGTAAATGCTACTGTAGTTAAAGCAGCATCACTGTACCAGGTAAATATCGGATTGGTTACCGTTGTGCTTGTTGCATTTAAAGTAACTGAAGCACCACCGCAAACGGTACTTGTTCCAGCTAGGTTAATATCAGCCTGGGTAGCCGTAGGGTTTACCGTTATGGTAACCTCTTTTGCATTACCTGCCGTATTTGCACATTTATTTGTTCCGCTAACGGTAACATAGTATTTAGTGGTTGTGGTAATGGCTGGCGTATTAAATACTGCCCCAACATAAGCAACCTGTGTTAAAGCTGCATCAGTATACCAGGTAAATACCGGACTGGTTACGGTGGTACTGGTTGCTGTAAGCACTGCTGTACCAGAAGCACAAAGTGATGTAGTTCCGGTAACGGTTAAATCAGTAGATAATGCTGATGGATTGACAGTGATAGAAACTTTTGTACGCGTTGCGTTTGAACAACCTGTTCCGCTTACCGCTTCAACATAATAATCATATGTTCCAGCTGCAAGTGATGCAGATGTGGTAAAGCTACTGTTGTTGGTTACCAACATATTTCCGGCTACAGCCGCATCGTACCAGTTATAAGTTACTCCTGCAACGGCCTGTAAGCTTAAAGTAGCAGGTGAGCCGATACAAGTTGTAGTAGGGTTGTTAGTTGATGGTACCGGTGCTACTGGTGGAGTTAAAATGGTTACCGTTATTTTGGTTCCCGGAGTCTCACAACCATTAGCCGTTGCCGTTACCGAATAAGTATAAGTTCCAGCAGCTAAAGCAGGGTCTGTTGTAAAAGTTGGTCCATCTTTTCCTGCTTGATAAGTTGTGCCCAAGTACCATTTGTAAACTACACCTGCTTGTGGATTCTGCACACTTAACGTTGCAGATGAGCCTTGACAAGCACTTGCAGTAGTTGCTGTAACAGTTGGCGTAGTAATTACCCTTTGGGCATAATCTAAATTAACAGATGTTAATGCCCCAAGTAGCCCTGAACTTAACCTCAATTCTGCCCCATCAAATTTACTTGCTGGCACAAAAGTTAATATAGCTGATGTTCCGCCTGTTAATAATTTTAAGCTGATTAATGGATTAGATATAGAAACCGCATCGTTATTGCTGGTTGTGCCTTGGTAAGTAGTTACGGTTAAGTTAGACAATACACCTGCTGAAAGCAATGTACCAGGAGTGGTAATTTTCACCCTCAACGTATCACCAACATTAGATAATCCTGTAAAACCAACTTGATGATAAACAGATGCGCCAATTAATCCCACCGGAATAACCAAACTAGATCCGGTATTGATGTCGTTGTCTACTGCAAAAGCCGGGTTGAAAACCCCTGCCAATAAGGCCACTCCTGTTACACCGCTTGCTACTGTTGTTGTAGCTGCTCCACAAGGAGTAGTTACAGGGTTACCATTAGGAATTACGGTAACCGTTACAGTTGCCCTGCTGGTTGCAGTACAGCCGCCCGGAATAGTTGCTTCTACATAGTAAGTAGTGGTTGCACTTAATTGCGGTGTTACATAAGTTTCGCCAGTAAATACCGGAACCACGCCATTTGCAGTAGTGTACCAGTTAATTGTTGCGCCTGCTGTACTGGAAGTTGCCTTTAATACAGCAACAGAACCTTCACTAATCGTGATCGATGATGGTGTAATTACCGGAACATCGATAGTTCCCAATATGATTCGGGCCTCGGTTCTTGTTGATGAGCTACCGCAGCTGTTTATTGCTGCTACAAAGTAACTTCTATCAGCCGTAATTAATGGGGTGATGAAGTTATCACCAGTAAATAAGGCAGTTGTTGATGTTGCAGTATCATACCAGTTATAGGTTGTACCTGCAATTGGGTTTTTAACCTGGAGCGTAACCGATGTATTCGGACAAGTATTAACAGATACGGAAAGTAGATCTGGTGCTACAGGTGCCGGATTTGTAGTCACATTAACTACCGTTTTATAGCTCACACAACCAGTGGCAGAAACTGCAGCGACATAGAATCTGGTATCGCCGGTTAAAACCGGCGTTGTAAATATGATACCATCTTTACCGGTTAAATAGGTACCTGTAGCATCGTACCATCTGTAAGTTAAACTTGCTGATGGGTTGCTTACTTCAAGCTGTGCAGTTTGACCAACACAAGCCGTAACATTAGCTGATGCTACAGTTGGCGCAACCAAAATCCGTTGCGCATAATTTAAATTGACTGATGTTAAAGCGCCCAATACACCTGAGTTTAACCTAACTTCTACTCCATCGAAAACATTGGTTGGAACAAAAGTGATTAAGGCCTGGGTATTACCACTCAGCAATTGAATATTGAGCAAGTTATCATTTAACAATCTCGAATCACCATTGCTATTGGCTCCTACATAGGATGTAATTGAAGCATTGCCTAACAGTGAAAGTGATAATAATTTTCCTGGTGATGATACTAAAACACGTACGGTATCTCCAACTTTAGATAATGATCCAAAACCCACTCTTTGATAAACTGATGCACCAAGTGCTCCAACCGGCATAACCAATGAAGATGCGGTTTGTGTATCATTATCAATAGCTAATGTTGGGTTAAACACACCTGATAATAAAGCTACACCTGTAACGCCACCAACTTGTGTTGTTGCGGCCTCACAAGGCACAGGGTTTGGAGATCCGTTTCCATCAACCGTGATGGTAATCTGCACCCGGCTTGCTGAAGTACAACCGTTAGTAGAAACAGCTTCTACATAGTAAGTTGTAGTAGCCAACAATGGTGGAGTAACATAAGTTGCACCTACATAAACTGGCGTAGTTGAGATATTTGAAGTATACCAGTTGAAAGTATAGGTAGGATCTGCAGAACTAGCTGTTAAAATTGCCGTTTGTCCTGGACTCACTGTTGATGAACTAGCTGTTACACCAGGTAAAGCCGGACGAGGATTTACAGATATAGCTGCGGCTGCACGTGCAGCGCTTGTACAGTTTCCTTGGGCAGCCTCTACATAATAAGTAGTAGGCGCTATTAAAGCTGGTGTTGAGAATACTGCACCTGTAAAAACCAGGGTTCCACCTACCGCAGCGTCATACCATTTATAGGTTACCGCCGCATCTGGATTAGCAACAGATAAAGTTGCTGATGATCCTTCACAAACATTCGCAATGGTTGCCAATACTGGTGTTGGTAAAGCTGGTGTAACGGTAACAGTTACCGGAATTCTCGTTGCATTCGGACAACCAGCTTTGCTTACCTGAATATAATAAGTTGTAGTAGCCGTTAATGCCGGTGTGGTAAATGTTTGACCAGTGGCCAGTTGTGTACCACCTGTTGCAGCATCGTACCAGGCCAATGTTGTACCGCCGTTTGCGGTTGCAGTTAATGTTGCCGTGCTTCCCGCACAAATAGTTTGCGCACCGGCAGTTATGGTTGGGCTAGGATAAATTACGGTTGCACCATAAACATCCAAGCTGGTTAAAACAGTAGCTAATGCCCCAAAACTAACCTGTACCCTATCATATGCACCACCAGCCAATACAGTTGCCAGAAAACGGTTACCTGATAAAAGGCTGAGACTTAACAATCCACCATTTAATTGTACTGTTTTTACAACCGAGGCACCATTTAATATGGTAACGGTCACGTTATTTAATAAACCTGCATCTGCCAAACCAGTAGGTAAGGCTAAATCTAAACGAATACTATCTGTAGCTGTTCCAACCGCAGGAAAAATTAACTGCTGGTAACCTGATCCACCTACACCTACTGCAAGCGATATCCTGGTAAAGTTAGTAGGATCTGCATCAGTAGAGTTTCCTGCACCAGTTATACCACATAACAAACAGATTCCGTTAATACCAGAGTTTTGCGCATTGGCCGCATTACATGCCGTACCGCCACCATTATTTAGTACAGTAACCGTTACCGGTACGCGGCTTGCGCTTTTACAACCGCTGGCGTTTGTTGTTTCTACATAATAAGTAGTAGTGGCAGAAAGTGTTGGCGTAGTAAATGAAGTACCTGCACCTACCTGTGTTCCTGCTGTAGCAGCATCGTACCATTGAATGGTGTTTCCGGCATCGGCCGTTGCCAATAAAGTAGTAGACTGTCCGGCATTAATAACCTGACTGTTGGTGGTTACCGTGGCCGCAGTTGCTGGCGGGTTAACCGAAACATTAACGGCAGTTCTTGAACTTACTGCAGTTCCGGATACGGCCTCAACATAAAATACCGTTGGAGCGTTTACAGCAGGAGTTACAAAAACACCAGTATTATTGGTAACCAATGGTGTACTTCCTGTAGAAGCGTACCAGTTATAAGTTACACCAGCCTGCAAATTGCTAACGCTTAACGTAGCTGAACTTCCGGCACAAACTGTAGCTGCAGCAACCACAGGTGCATCAACCGTAACGGTTAAGCTGTAAGCAGTTGTTGCTTTGTTTCCGTTAGCATCTGTTGCAGTTAAAGAGATGGTAAAAGTTCCACCTAAAGTTGGTGTTCCTGTAATTTCTCTTGTTGCAGTATTAAAACTTAATCCCGGAGGAAGGTTCGTGGCTAAATAAGTATATGGCGCTGTTCCACCTGTTACTGCTGGTAAAGTTTGCGTTGGGTAAGGTGTGCCTACAATACCGTTTGGTAACGTTGCACCAGGTAATGATAATACACCGATAACTTTAAGCGAATAATTATTACTTGCTGTTCTACCTTCACTATCTGTTGCGGTTACACCGATCGAATAATTTCCGGCCTGTGTAGGTGTTCCAGAAACTTCTCTTGTTGTTGGATTAAAGGTTAATCCTGCTGGCAAATTGTTTGCTACATAGGTGTACGGACCAACGCCACCAGTTGCCGATGGCAAAGTTTGCGTAGCATAAACCGTTCCCTCTGTTCCATCAGGCAAAGTTGCTGCCGGTAACTGTAAAGGATTAACAATATTGATAGTGTAGTTGCTGGTTGTTGTTTTTCCATCAGCATCCGTAACGGTTACCGGTACAGTAAAGGTTCCTGACTGTGTAGGTGTTCCTGTAATTGTTCTTGTAGCCGGATCGAAGGTTAATCCCGGAGGAAGACCAGTAGCCGAGTAAGTATAAGGAGTTGATCCGCCTGTTGCAGACGGAATGGTTTGAGGAGTATAAACTGTTCCTGTGGTGCCATCAGCCAAAGTAGCTGGTGGTAAAATCAATGGATCGGTTACTTTAAGGGTATAGTTAGCCGTAATGGTATTGCCGTTGGCATCGGTAACGGTAACTGGTATAGTAAAGGTTCCGGTTTGAGTCGGTGTGCCTGTAATTTCTCTTGTTGCAGAATTAAAGGTTAATCCTGGAGGAACACCTGTAGCTGAATAAGTATAAGGACCTGTTCCACCGGTTGCGGCAGGAATTCCATTGGTTGTATATGCTGTACCTGTTACGCCATTAGGCAACGCACCCGGCGCCAAGGCCAATGCTGGCGTTACCGTTAAAGTAAATGTTGCTGTTGTATTACAACCTTTTGTATCGGTTACTATAACATCGAATGTTGGGTTACCCGTTGCAGTTGGTGTTCCGCTTACCAGACCACTTGTTGATAAAGTTAAACCAGCTGGCAAAGAACTACCTGAAGCCAAGGCATAAGTATAACCTGGGGTTCCACCGGTAGCTAGCGGAAGCTGCTTACTGTATGGTGAGGCAATTGTTGCGTTGGTTAAAGTAATACCTGCAAATATAATTGCAGGGTTAACGGTAATAACCACCGGAACCCTTGTGGTATTTGAACAAGTTCCTTTGCTAACCTGAACATAATAGGTTGTTGTAGCGGTTAATGCAGGCGTAGTGAAGTTTGCACCTGTACCTACTTGGTTTCCACCGGTTGGTGCATCAAACCAAGACAATGTAGTGCCGCCATTTGCCGTTGCACTTAGTGTTGCCGTGCTACCTGCACAAATAGATTGCGCACCGTTTATAAATGTTGGGTTAGGATAAACTATTGTTGCACCATAAATATCCAGGCTAGTTAAAGCCGATGCGAGTGCACCAAAGCTCACCTGAACCCTATCATATGCACCACCTGCCAAAACAGTTGCGGCAAAACGATTGCCTGATAAAAGTTGAAGACTTAACAGTGCTCCATTTAATTGAACTGTTCTTACAACTGTGGCACCATTTAATACGGTAACGGTTACATTATTTAAAAGGCCAACATCAGCTAAACCAGTTGGTAAAGCTAGGTCTAAACGGATACTATCTGTAGCAATACCTGTAGATGGAAAAATTAATTGTTGGTAACCTGTTGCCGTAACGCCCACAGCAAGAGAAATCCTGGTGAAGTTATTTGCATCAGCATCAGTAGAGTTACCTGCACCATTTATAGCGCATAATAAACAGATACCATTAATACCTGTATTCTGACTATTTGCTGCATTACAAGCTGTTGCACCTCCACCATTAATTACAGTTACAGTAACCGGAACACGGCTTGCACTTTTACAACCATTACTGCTTGTGGTTTCTATATAATAAGTTTTGGTTGCCGTTAAAGCTGGCGTAGTGAATGAAGTTCCTGTTCCAACCTGTGTGCCTGCTGATGGAGCATCAAACCAGGCTATGGTATTTCCGGCATCAGCAGTAGCAGTTAAAGTGGTAGTTTGTCCGGAGTTGATTACCTGGTTATTTGTAGTTACAGTAGCTAGAGTTGCTGGTGGATTAACTGAAACCGTAACCGATGTTCTCGAACTAACTGCTGCTCCAGAAACGGCTTCTACATAAAATACCGTAGCTGAGTTTACCGCAGGCGTTACATAAGTACCGTTATTGCCGGTTACTAATGGAGTGCTCCCTGTTGATGCATACCAGTTATAAGTTACACCCGCTTGCAGGTTACTTACTGTTAAGGTAGCCGTGCTTCCGGTACATACTGTAGCTGAAGCCACAACCGGCGCATTTACCGTTACAGTTAGGGTATAATTAGTTGTAGCCTTATTATTGTTAGCATCTGTAGCAGTTAAAGAAATATTATACGTACCTCCTTGTGTTGGCGTTCCGCTAATTTCTCTCGTAGTTGGGTTAAAAGACAATCCCGGAGGAAGATTTGTTGCGGCATAGGTATATGGAGATGTTCCACCTGTTACAGCTGGTAAAGTTTGCGGTAAGTAAGAATTACCAACAATCCCGTTAGGTAAAGTTTTTGTTGGTAAAGTTAAGGTACCATTTACTTTAATAGCATAAGTATTACTTGCTGTTTTACCTTGACTATCAGTAACTGTTACACCAATTACATTATTACCTGCTTGCGTTGGTGTACCGGTAATCTCCCTTGTAACTGGATTAAACGATAATCCAGCAGGAAGATTATTAGCAACATAGGTATAAGGGCCAACACCACCGTTAGCAGCTGGTAAAGTTTGCGTAGCATAAACTGTTCCTTCTGTTCCATCGGGCAAAGTTGCAGCCGGTAACAACAACGGGTTGTTAATGTTAATGGTATAATTGGTGGTCACCGTTTTTCCATCAGCATCGGTTACCATAACCGGTACAGTATAAGTGCCTATGGTTGTTGGCGTACCGGTGATGGCTCTGGTTGATGGATTAAAGGCTAAACCCGGAGGAAGACCTGTTGCCGAATAAGTATAAGGTGTAGTTCCACCGGTTGCGCTTGGAATAATCTGCGTTGTATAAACTGTTCCGGTGGTACCATCAGCTAAAGTTGCTACAGGTAACAATAAAGGATCAGTAATTTTTAGGGTATAATTAGAAATTAGGGTATTACCATTTGCATCAACAACCGTAACTGGTATAGTATACGTTCCAGGTTGGGTTGGTGTTCCGGTAATTTCTCTTGTTGTCGGATTAAAGGTTAATCCTGGAGGAACACCGGTTGCAGTATAAGTATATGGCCCTGTACCACCGGTTGCAGCCGGAATGGTTTGCGTTGGATAAACTGTTCCTGTTAAACCACCTGGCAATGCGCCTGGGCTAAGAACCAATGCAGCCGTAACTGTTAAATTATAAGTTGCAGTTGCTTTACAGCCTTTGGCATCAGTAGCAACTACAGAAAAAGTATAGGTATTGGCTACCGTTGGCGTTCCGGTAATTGCCCCGGCTGACGATAAACTTAAACCTGTTGGCAAAGTACTTCCTGCAGCTAAAGCATAAGTATAACCTGCTGTTCCACCTGTAGCTACATCCAATTGTTTAGAATAGGCAAAACCTGGTGTGGCGTTTGTTAATGTGGACCCATTAAAAATAATCTGTGGATTTACCGTAATGACAACAGGTATCCTTGCCGATTCGGCTGTACAGCCTAGCCTTCTGGCAGCAACATAGTAAGTTTTGGTAGCGGTTAGTGCTGGTGTATTATAAGTACCATTAAAAGCAACCGTTTGTAATGCGCTTCCACCTTCTACGGCTTCGTACCACCTCAATTCGTTGGTGTTCAGCGTAGTAGCACTTAAAGCAACTGTACTATTGTAACATGCAGCAATTGCTGTGTTTGCTGGCGTTGGCCGGCCTGCAGAGCGGATTACACCATAAACATTGATGGTTTGAGTAAGGTTTAAGGCAACTACAGAGCCAAGTGTAACCTTCACCCTATCGTATACTACATTGGCACCAGGAGAAAAAGGTATCGATACTGGCTGCCCGCTATTGAGTAAACCCAATAAGTCTAGATCTAATAAGCTTGCTGCTGAACCCGTATATACCTGATTACCGCCATTATATGCCGTTATAGAAATGTTTTGTAAAAGCCCTGCCGTTAGTAAGGCAGGCGAAGCACTAAGTCTGAGGTTAATATCATCGCCAGGATTTGATGGGGTTGCAAAATAGAAATTCTGGCTAATGGATGATCCTACGCCAAGTATCCCTAAACTCAATTGAGAAAAATTATTTGGATCAGAATCTATTGCCCTTTCACTATTAGTTACCCCAGAACTGCCCAGCTGTAAGGCATCAAGAGTAATACCTGTTCCTTCGAAGCCTGTAGCAAATGCCTGCGCACATGGATCAGTACCTGAAGTATAAAAAGCATAATAAACCTTTGTATTATTGGCAACCGAAACCAGAAGTGCATTGGTTACATCTTTAATAAAAACCCTGTCATAAGCCTGTGTTGGAGTTATTGCCAAGTAAAAGAAACCATTTGCATCTTTTACCAACCGCAGGTTATCTGAAGAAAATCCGTTAATACTGTTACCTCCGGTAGGGGGAACTGCTGAGGCACCGTTTCTGGCCCCTACCTGGAATGAATGGTTTCCAAGAACTACCGTACCACCTACATTAGCGAGCAAAGTACCTAAGCTACCACCTAATAAGCTGTTTAGCACATCTCCATCAAAATCTATTCTGATATAGGATGTTATTCCTGCAGCGATAGCAGCCGGGTATTTTAACTCCAGTTCACCGCTGTAAGAACCTACTCCAACAGCAATGCCGCCATATGAATTAACTGTAGCGAAATTGTTATTATCCAGGGTTGCATTGCTTGCGTTGTCTACCCTACTCTGGGCAGATACCGTATTTGCAAAAATTTTTGCTTGTGCATACGATTTGGCCGAGAAGAGCGTTAATAGAATGATGACTACAATAAGAGCATTGCGGATTATCCCTATGCGGGATGAGAAAGTATAGGTTTTCATCATATCAGGCGTATTTAGGAGACTTACTATGTGCTAATGCTACTGTATGGCTATGATGCTTTCAGGCGCATTATATTCTAGTGACAAATCTATATTTAGAATAGCTTTCTGTCTTATCCATTACTATTCATTTTTATCCCAACCATTTCATTCATTTTATTCATACCGAGCTTTCTTGGTGAATAGATTTCTTCAATTGTTAAATTATGATGACATTAGCGTTAGTCATCCCATCTGTTAATTAATGAATGCTAACGATCTCCTTATCGAACTCCGGAAATTTGTCCTCATAAAGTCTGGTCTGAGAAATATCGACCCGGCTCATTGTAAGATTATTTCTGAATATGTATATCAGGAAACCAAAAACTATGTAAGTGAAACAACGATCAAAAGATTTTTTGGCTTTGCAAACACTTTACATAAATTCTCTTTATTTACTTTAAACAGCCTGTCGCAATATATAGGTTATAACGATTGGGATTCATTTTGCAAAGACAAGGAAAGTCAGACAACTTCTGCCCATAGTATATGGCAGGATTTAAAGTTAAAAACACATGCCATTACAGAAGTATCGTTAATTGCAAAAAAAAATAATTCAGGTGTTCCATTTAATACTACCGCTAATAGAAGTTTTTTTTATCCAGACTTTGATTATTTCTTAAAAAACAATTACCAGTTTACAACGGTAAGTGCCCAGCCTGGCCAAGGTAAATCGATACTGCTTGCACACATGGTAGAGTATTTTTTCGTTTCAGAAAATGCCCTTTACAAAAACGATATCGTTTTATTAATTAATTCTACCAGTATTAATACCATTATCCAAAGTGGTGTTACTTTAAAAGAGTGGTTTTTAAAAGAATTTAAATTCGGAAGCTTTGGCGAATTAATCAGTTTTTTTAAAAAAAATCCCGAAAAGAGAGAGGGCCGTTTTGTTATTATTGTAGATGGTATTGATGCACATTTAGCTAAAAGCAATTATTTTAAAATATTTATTGACCTTTTATATAGCATAGAAGAAAACAATTTTGTTAAGTTCATATTTGGCTTGCGAACAGATACATGGATCAATCTTCAGCCTGCCATTAATGGCTCTGCATCTTTAACTAAAGCCTGGTATACGGGATTATTTTATGATGAGGAAACCTTAAGTAATGTACCATCGTTAAATGTTGATGAGATACTCTATACCTTAAGCCATATAGAAAATAAAATTATCAATCGGGCAGATGTAAGTTTGCAACTTTTAACCCAGTTTAAAACACCTTTCTGGTTACAGATTTATTTCAAGCTTAAAGATGAAAATCAACAACTTGAGCTGAATAACCCATTATTATGTTATGAATTAATTAGCTATTTTTTGGAAAAACGCGTATTCCTGGCAAAAAAAAGCACCGAAAAAATATTTCTCCTCAAAAAAATAAGCAATTGCATTTCAGAAGGGCATAAAAAGTTAAGGGTTGCAAAAGAAAAAATCCTGAGCTACATCAATTGTTATCCTGATGCCTATGAAGAGCTTTTGAATGCCGGCATTATCATTGAAGAAAAAAGGTTAAGTACAACCATTCCTACAGAAATCGTCCGCTTTTTAAATGATGATATCTATACTTATTTTCTATTTATACAGATTACCGATAAATTTGATTATAAACCTGATAAACTATTTTTCGAGTACATTTTAGATAGTTTTCCTGGTCAGAATTCCAAAAGAGATCATATCCTTAACTGGTCTATCAGATTTTGTATTAACCGAAATGAAATTGCTGCTTTAAAAAGCATCTTCAGGTTACCATTTTCCAACCGTGAAAAAAACAATGCTTTCGATTTTATCTGTTACGTATCGAAATATGAGCTAAGCAAAACCAATGCAAATTTCAATAAGCTGAGCATAGGTATAGATTTTATTGATATTATGGCTACAGGGCGAACCATGAGCAACCTGTACAAAGAAACCATCAGAACCATATCGGATAATGTACTGAATGAAGACATTCAGATTATGCTACATGTAATAGAATGCACTGTAAATCTTATTGATGTAGATAAAATGGCATTAACCAATACCATGCAGTTGCTCAAGAGAAATTATAAAAGATTAAATGAACTGTTTCCGATTAACCCCTACGATTTAATTCTATATTTTCATAACAATCTAAACAACAAACCTAATGAGAGCAAAAGCCTTGAAGATAAAATAATAAAACTTTGCAAAGAGATCGATCAGAGCAAACCAAGGAAAAACGAAGAAATCACTTCTGCCGAAATGCTCACTTACCGATTGGTGGTGATTGCCCTGTTCTCTCAAAAAAATTATGCAGAATGCCACCGTTTTATTATGGCTATACTGCGTAAATATCCGAATATTTTTTACGTCAGGCATTCTGTATTTGCCCCGTTTTTATTGCTTCAGTTAGGTCAAACCTATATTAAACTCAACTATTTTAAAAAAGCGCAGCGCATTATACAGTTTGTAGATAAGATCATCAGCAGTGATTACACCTATTACACCAATTTTATATTGGCCAGCTTTAATGTTTTTAAAGCTAACTTTTACAATGCCACACATCATTACGAACAAGCACTTATAGAAACTAATATAGGTTTGGACATTACTAAAAAGAATAATTTTAAGATGTTCGAAATAGCCTTATTATTAAGTAAAATTGATACCCTGAAACATACCGAAGAATCGGAAGAAGTATCAAACGTAATTAAAGAGCTGCTCAACTTTTTAACGGTCCATAAGCTTTCTATGCCCGACTATTCTAACCTCAGCAGCCACGAGTTTGAGCATACCTTTAAAATTTTAAAATCTTACCGCCGGCACCAAAACTTATAATAAAGGCCTTATTTTTCAATTCAGTCCGTGTTTTTTTTGAAGCGCAAGGCTTGGCCAAAACACCAAATTCACTCCCGTTTTCCGCTTTTACGCTTCGCTGCCTCGTTCCTCGTTGCTGCAGGGTAACCGCTTCAACCAGGGCTAGATGGCTGCTACAGTATTCCATTTGTGGGGTTGCCAGGCGCAGAACCCTCTGTTCCTAAACCCGACAGCAGCGAAAATACTTTTTGTTGCAACAACCTTGAATCAGCATGACAACAGCACAAAAAGATTGAAGTGCCCGCCTGCAGTACGGGCAGGAATGGCGGGACTAAAAGCGGCCAAGAACCACCAGCCAATCATTTCCCAATACTGAAATTATTATTACATCTATATATTATACAGGGATAAGCGCTTCTGCACACCAAGAACTACTATTTAATCAGGTTATAAAGTTCGTCCAGTTTAGGCGAAAGTACAATCTCTATCCTTCTGTTTTTACTTCTTCCATCTGCATTTGCATTAGAACCAAGGGGTTGAAATTCGCCTTTACCAGTTGCGGTCATTCTTACACTTTCTACCTTCTCGTTCTCTGTTAAATAACGTACAACAGAAGTAGCTCTCAATACACTTAAATCCCAGTTATCTTTAATCTGCCCCAGGTTATTTATTTTCTGGTTATCGGTATGGCCCTCAACTGCAATGTTAATTTCTGGCTGCTGTTTTAATACATTGGCCAATTGTGTTAAAGCCTGCTTACCTTTTTCATCAATAATGATACTTCCAGATGGGAATAAGAGTTTATCAGTTAGGGAAACATATACTTTACCATTTTTAATCTCTACCGTTAAACCACTTTTGGTAAAGCCCAATAGGGCCTGCTGAAGTTTTTCTTTGAGCGAGTTGGTGGCTTCATCGCGTTTGCGCAACACTTCTTCCACTTCTTTTAAGCGCTTTTCGCGGGCAGCTAAATCGCCTGATAATTTGGTAATTTCGCTTGAAGAATTATTTTTAAGCTTTTTGTAGTTGGCATCAACAGTATTGTAACTATTTTGCAGATCGCGTAGTTCTTCAGCCATTAATGTGGTATCCTTTTTCAACTTTGATACTTCTTTTTCAAGATTTTCAATTTTAATTAAACCTTCGTTAAATGCCGTATAAAGTGAATCTTTGGTTCCTAATAAAGCTTTATATTTTTTAGGAGATAATACAACACAAGAAGTTAGCGAAGAAAAAAAGAGGAAAACGGCAAAGGCAAAAAAGGTATTTTTCATGTTTAAGGTTTCAAGATAAATTATTTATGATAACTGGTTATTGAAAACTGACAACTGTTAATTGGTTACTGATCAATGGCGTTCCGTAAAAATGCAACTAATGGTTGTACTGTTTTAAAAGAACTTATCAACTTATTAACGAGGTTTGGTTTTAAAAATTCTTCATCATCGATTTTTGTGGTGGCTTCGAAGCTTTTCAGCTTTAAAAATTCGATGTTTGGATCTGCAGGATCATAGCCCTTCGGCGCATTTTTAAGGGCATTATCAACACCTAACTTAAAATTTTTCTTAAAATCCTTTTCATTAATAATTTCTTTAAAATCGCCTATATTATAATCAATTTCTTGTCTGATTAATTTTAAATGCGCTGCTTCGGGCATCCAGTAGCCACCCGCAATAAAGCTTTTGCCTGGCTGAATATGAAGGTAATAACCCGGCTCGTTGCCTCCTCTGCTTTTTGCCGAAAACCATATACCAAAGTTATTTTTATAAGGATCTTTATTTTTACTGAAGCGAACATCACGGTAAATGCGCAACAGGCTTTTTTTAGGATCAGCCTCTGCTGAAAGTAATGCATCTACCTTGGCCAGTTCGGGAATGAGCGTGCTTACTAAAGCCAAAACATCCGCTTTGGCCGCTTCGTAAACCTCTTTATTGGCAGCAAACCATTCGCGGTTATTATTTTCGGCAACGTCTTTTATAAATTTTAGGGTTTCTTTTTTTAACATATCTTATGGTTCATTCGTTCACTGGTCATTTGTTTATTGGGCTCGTAACGGATGGCCGAAATCGGTTAATCGCCGCTAAACGCTTCTCGATAATCCCTAAACCAAACGGCCTACTTATCATAATAGGGCTTATACTTAATATTTGGCGATAAAACATGAAGCAATATTATTCTCGAATAACGGTAGTTAAAGGGATAGAGGATAAAACAACCTGTGAAAATAACAATCAGATAAGGCCAGAAAGTATCATCGGTAAGTGGTCCAAAAATGAGATAAGTTAGAAAACTGGCAAAAAGCATTTCAATCACATTCATGGCATAACTTACATACATGGCTGCATAAAAGTAACCTGGTTCAATTTCTATCCGTTGGGCGCAATGTCCACAGATTTCTTTGGTGTGCTGAATGTTCCAGCCGTACATACTGCCTGTAAAAATATCTCCCCTACGGCAATGTGGGCATTTACAATGCACAATGGCGTAGAGTTTCGAGGTAGTTTGACCAGACATACTTTTAATTTAAATTAAAAGGTTCTTTTTTCATGTTGAGCTGAATATTCTTTTTCCGGTATTTCTTATACCATACCACACCAACAATAACAGCCATTAAATAAGGAAGAGATAAAAGATATAATACACCTGTATTTAAACCTGCCGTTTGTGTGTTGCCATTTTTAACACCTTGTTCGGCATTAATGGTACACATCGAACATTGGGCATTAACATTGGGCCTTACAGCAAAGGTAAATACCAGCGCAAACAGGACAAAAATTGCTTTTTTCTTCATGGTTCACAAATATAAGCATAAACGGATGCAGGGGTTTAAAAATTATGTCATAAAAAACACCGTAAAAACATTAAGGTTTCACGGTGTCCTTGAATTTAGTTAATTTTAGAAAGTATAGCCTAATCCTAATCCAACTGTTAGTAAAGACTCTTCACCAGTAAACAACAGTAAACCTGCTCTATACATAAAGCCCCCCGTTGGCTTCTGATGTCTAAAACCAACCCTTGCTATAAACGGTATGTTAGAGGATTTATGCTCAAAATTATAATTATACCCGTTAATAGTAATAAATTTTTCAGAAAACTTATCTGTAGGCTTAAATATTGTTAGGCCTACTCCTGCTTCAAAAAAATTTTTTGATGTATAACTTCTGCTCAAGAGGATATTAGCTTCGAGAGGAATGACAACGACGTCTTTGATTGTAGCGAAGCCAATTCTTGGCGTAAATTTAATACATCTATTCAATTGAAAAATCCTATCATAATTAATTGAATATATTCCCCCATTTCCCAAAAGCTCAGCATAAATACTATTTTTTTTTATGCTGACTTGCTGGGCGAATGTTGCTAAACTAAGCAGTAAATTTGCTAAAATTAATATTATGAACTGCTTTTTCATTTGTGTTACTATCTGATTTAATGCAAAATATATATTTAATTTTTACTAATTGTCTTCAGATTATTTGAAATCGCTAAATTGTTTGTCGAATTTATTCATCCATCAACCTGAGCGAGTTTTTACGCTAGAAGTTGTTATTTTTTCACAACACTCATACCAACCCATTCACTATTTAATTTGCCAAGCGCTATAACTTCACCACTTATCACCTCAATAGTTTTTGCCAATTTAATAGTTGGCTTTACATTACCACTTTCATCCCCTTTAAGGCCAATTATCATGGTTTGAAAATCAAATGTTTTGCTTTGTACAGCATCACCGTTATTATTATATCTATATTCCCATTCTGTTGGAATCAAAATATGGTCAATACCTGTTCCACGAGGTCTTGTAGAAAATGCTACTCCTTTTGTTTTATCTACTGCTTTGGCTTGTATAATTTTTACAAGTCGCTCTATAATTTGCTTATCAAATTGAGATTCGATAAGTGCTCCAGCATTAAGCGGTATATTTTGTGTTTTTTGGATCAATGTATTTAAATGATTTCTTATATCCTGTGGTAAAAAATTACCAATATTATTAATCGCAATAATATCGCTTATTCTATAAACTAAGTAATCCTTACCCTGATCATTGAATCTAAAATTTACATTACTCGTAATAGCATTTGAAACAGTATTCCAAAAATCCACTGGTGACTTCGCTGTAGGATCCTCAATTTGAGGTACATCAAGTTTAATTATCATGTTGCTCCAACCTAACCTCATTTCATCAAAATTTTCAAATGGTCGATATAAACCAGTCCAGCCTCTCGTTTGAATTACTGATCTTACGCCCACGGATGCAAAAGCACCCCAATTAGTTGAATAGAAATTAATTTTTAACCGTGCTTTATCTGTATTGTTATAGCTTTTAAAATGATCACGACCAAATAAAGCTTGCAAACCTTTGCCTGCCCAAGTTTTAGCATCATTAAATTCATAAACATCTACATTGGTAAACACATTTTCTCCCAGCGGAAAATCAATAATTGTATTGGTTGGCGGGGTAGTTGATGATGTATTGCCAAAATCATGCATTTTATGATAAGTATCAATAAAGAATATTTTTTTATGATTTCTTAAACTAAAGAAATCTTCTCCCTCACTTACCAAATCCCCGGATAAGTCCAATCCATTATCAAGATTAGTAACCAATCCTTCAAGCTCGGCTTTATCTTCATTTGCGATCAGGAAAGTACCATATTCAGTCACTTTGTACAAGGTATTATCAACTTCAACCTCTCCCTCTGGATTTAGAACACTTGCAAAATAAGGATCTGGAACCAACTCAGCAAGTTCAAGAATAGGCTCTAAAGGTGGGTCGGCTGGCGTACCAGGATCTCCTCCCGGAGGAAGTTGTGGCTGCGGACCAACTAAGGTCATTCTTAATGCATTTTTTAGGCTAATGCCACTTAGCTTGCCCGTGTTATGAATATTTATTGCCTCTTGTTTTAAGGAAATAAAATCTTGATGCCCATCTAAATTGCTGATTAATTTAGTGATAACATCAGTAGATTTTTTTTGATGAGATTCATGCATCAGATTGGTAAAGGCATTTTTAGAAAAAGTTAAATGGCCGTTTTTAATACTTACTTCTTCTGTTGCCAGTTGATTCCTGATTCCGTTTTCTTTTTTGCAGCTACTTCCAAAAAGTACCAACAAAATTAGAATTAGAGAGAAAAATTTCGTTTTAGATTGTTTGTTTTTTTTCACGATTGTAAATTTGAGTTCGTTATAGATAAAAATTAGTGAGTTATACAGAAATAACACCGCTTTTTGGTGCGTAATTATAGCGTTAGTAAGCTTAATAAACCCCCACTTTTGAGGGTGAGGGTTCGGAGAGAGGTGTTATAATATTATTCAAATGTGATCCAGCTTCTTGCATCTGCTACAGCTACCATGTCGTAAACTTTGGTATCTGTTTGTATAACATAAAAGCCGCCTTGTTTAAGAAAATTATTGGTTGTATTGGTAATAATAGGCCGTATAGCAACTGGTGCAGTACCATAACTACCATCTTGTACATAAGAAATCTTACCATCAACGCTTACTGTTGGTGTTATAGCAGGACCATAGGCTCCATAAGCTGTACCTAACCAAAACCTAACGGCCCCATAGTTTTGTCCTGTAATTTTTGGATAATAATCAATAGAAAAGAAATTAGGAATTCTTCTTACTCCATAAGCATCAATTACACCATCTACAGTAAAGCCGGTATAACATTCACTGTATGTTCCATAAACCGGATTTGCCAAGAATCTGGCGGCAACGCTAGCATCATATTTTAAAGGTGCAATCGCTTCCTTTATTTGCAATGTTGCACCGTTGCTTGTACTTGCATTAATAAATCCTGTTGCGGCATCAAATGAAACCCCATTTAAACCAGTTATAGTTGATGTTCCGATAACTAGTGGTTCAAATAATATTAATGAACTACCAGAAACAAAATAATTACTCGTAACTGTTTTTAGTGTTCCTGCTTCAAGGTAACTAAATCCAAGAACCCTTCTATTCGGATCTAATTTTACTTCACAATCTAAACCACCTACCGTAGCGCGTTTAAAATAGGTTCTCAATTTGGATAATGTCGCAGTCATTTCATCAGGCGCAGTAAATGCTGAAGCATTATCGGCAGCAGATTTTGACCTCACCAATACCAGTTTACTCTTATTAAAGGTCCCTTCCAGTTTTATGGTATCAGCACTAGCTGAAAGAAATGCAAATTCGAAATCTGAATAATAGCCGCCGCCTACAGCACCGCCAAATTTGCTTGGAGTTGGGTCTGCTATGAGATGTAATGTCGAATAGGTATCGAACAGTAAGGTTGGTCTTTGCAGGGCTTTTAACCTGTACGAACTTTCGTTTGGTGTTGGTTCATAATCTGCCGACATTGTGGTCCTGTTCTTATCAGTAAAAGAGAATAAGAATGTAGCAAGAACTTTAGTATCTGTTAATAAATAACCTTTCCAACCAAATTGCGCTCCAGCCAACTGAGTCTGATATGCCTTTAGCGTTTCAGATAAGCGATCATCTGCGTTGCCAAGTATAGGTTCCGTTTTGTCTTTTTTACAAGAGCCTAAGGCTAATGCAAATAAGAATAAATATAATAAATGCTTTTTCATCATTTTTATTTTAAATTATTACAATGTGCCAAATAGATAAGATGTTGGATCTGCTGTTTTTACAAGTCCACCGAATATACCCTTCGATTGTGGAACAATATCATTAATCCAACGTATCGAAAATTGTTGCCCCTTAAAGTAGTTTAGTAAAGTTGGAATAGCAGCCTCTATTGCCCTTGCGTTTGCATAAGTTGTGGTTGTTGGCTGCGGATTTGAATAGGCTAATGTAATGTTTCCATTAACATTGGCTACATCAAAATTAAAATCAGCATTAAAACCTACACCTAAAGCAGCAGTTGGATCCATAAAATTCACCCTTAAAATTACTTTATTAGCTGTTGTAAAAATTAAAGAAATATTATCGATATAATAACCAACGCCAGTTTGTAAGCCAGTATTTGCAGTGTTATAAGCCGCTAAAAACTTTGTTGATAAACCTGTTAATTTTTGAGGATTTACTGTAATTGTACCATAAGTTTTGGCTGGCCCCAATAAGCTATTAAAATCAGCGGTTGGAGATTGTAATTCTATTGCAGCCTGGATTCTAGTCTGTAGGTCAGCAATGTCAATACCCCAGCTATCTTTCATATAAGATACGACAATAGCTTTCTTTCTTAATAACTTCGACCTTCCATCTACGTTTTGTTCATAAACCCCGTTGCCGTTTCTTTTAATGTAAACACCATCATAAACAAATAGATTATTTACAATATTGTCGAAATTAGCTTGTCCACCTTCTAGCAGCGTTGATAGCGTTTCTACAAAATCATCATCTTTATTAGATCTTGAATATGGTGTAATAAAACCTTTGCCCCAAAAATCTGCCTCGTACATGATTTTATCTAAAGCAGCATTTGTTGAATATGCACCTCTAAAAATATTAAACCATGTTGCAGTATAATCGCCCGGAGTTATTCTTTGGTAATCAGGAGTTACCGCAATATTCTGGTTGAGGATATGACCGAATTCGTGATGCATAGTATGCAAAATTTGCCTTACTGCTACCTTATTGTTCTGATCAAAAGTATTTAAATCGAGTAATACAATTTTCCGACCCGCCTCAGCGGTACCTAAAGTAATGGAACCATTGCTGTTATAAGATGGACTACCTGCCAGGTAAAATTGCTTCTGGCAATACTTTTTCATAAAATCTTCGCCTTTTACAGCAACATAGGGGTCGATCCAGGTTTTTTTTATGATACTCATCACCGGTATTACAAGATCTTCCTGAATAGGTACAACATTCTTATAAATTTCACCGAGTTCTGACCTGTCCCATTTATATTTAACTTCAATATTATAAGGAGTTGTATAATTGGTACTGATCCATTCATCTATTGGTCCTTTCGTCCAGGTATCACCACCTAAACCAACAATATTGGCACTCAAATCGTCTTTTTTGCTACATCCCGCTAAAAAGACTGTTGCTAATGCAAGCATTGATATTAATAATTTCTTTTTCATAATATTCTTATATTATAATTAACGGGGATTGGCAGCTAATCCAGCTGCAACAGCATCTTGCGGAATTTGAATTAATCGCTTTGGATCATTTGCCCCCAAAGAGATCTTGGTTTTTCCATCTAAACTATTATGTTCAATCGGGATTTTTAATCTTAAAATGTCTAACCACCTCAAACCTTCGTGCATAAATTCTTGACGTTTAAAGTTCAATATGGTACTCACTAATGCATCTTTAACAGATAATGCCGGGAAAAATGCTGTTGCTTTAGCTTCAGTAAATTTATCCGCAGTTGCAGAATAGCCTACAATTCTTTTTGATAAATAAGCATCGATATCTGCAATTGTTAATGCATTATTATTGCCTAACATCGCGTTAGCCTCGGCCCGGTTAAATAAAACCTCTTCACTGGTAAATAAGGGCACCATATTATAAGCATCCCCAAAGTTGGCACTGATGGTCTCTTTTACAAAGTGTTCCCTAAATTTAGGAATGTTATAAACGACATCAGTGCCGCCAAAAATTTTGTTTGAATACGCAAAGGCTTTTTTACTGGGATTATTTGCCGCCGCAAAAATTGGCAGAATAGAAGAACTTAAACCATAATTGTAGCTTGCATAATTACGCCCCCAATATGAATTTGCCTCCTGCAACAATAAATTGGCAGGTTCAGTTGAATTGGTATATAACGCCTGCAATTCATAATAACCCAACGCATTGTAGGTTGTATTCCAAGCCCTTAAATTATCAGATATTGTAGAAGCCGGAAAAATCGCATTCGCATGGTCTATTACTTTTTGGTAATCCTTTTTAAATAAATAAAAACGCGTTGCAAAAGCATGGGCGGCCTGAGTTGTGAAATGATATTTAGGAACCCTGTAGCTCTGGTTTTTAATTAATGGTAAACCTTCTATTAAATCCTTTTCAATGTTTTCATAAACACTGGCAACAGTGCCCCTTGTATAGCTACCCTCAACTACTTTCTGTGGTTGGGTTACATAAGGGATACCTGGATCGGAAGCGGCGGTTGCCGGATCGTAAGCTTTAGCAAAGAAAGTTACCAGCATAAAATGTACATAAGCCCTTGCTACAAGTGCCTCTCCTTTACTAGCCGAATACTCTGCAGTATTACCTCCTTTATCAATAGCCTCCAAAGCATAGTTAGCAGCTGCAATGGCTTTATAACAGGCATTCCAGTAAAATGGTGGAGTATCTTGGGATGTTGCATCAATCTGATCGATATAATTCCAGGGAGATGCATTCGGCAAATCCCTTCCTGTTGTACCTTTATCGCCGGCATTATCGCTCATAGCTTCAGCAAAAGCGAGATAATTACCATGTGGATAAGCATTGGCCAATAGTTCAGCCACTTTAACAGGACTGTTAAGTTCGGTACGATCATCAGGTTGATGCTCTAAAAATTTCTTACAGCTGGTGGATAGCAGTAAGCTTGAGCATGCGATATATATGAATATTTTATTCTTTTTCATTTTTCTGTTCAATTTAAATTAGAATCCAACTTTTAGGGAAAGTGTGTACTGCTTCGGGATCGGCAAGGCCACACCACCAGATGCAAAAAACTCCGGATCTTGTCCTTTTAATTTTTTGTCTGAATAAATTAACCAAAAGTTATTGGCCACGGCACTGATTGATGCATTGTTTGCTCCAATAGATTTTAAGATTTTGGCAGGTAAAGCGTATGAAAGAGATAATTGTTTTAATCTGATAAAACTTCCGTCAGCAACCCTTACAGTAGAATAGTTGTAAGTATTGTATGGATATTTTCCATCAATATTAGCTGCTGCTTCAACATCAAGAATAGAAGGGATATTGGTTCTCAATTCATCTCCTGGTAGTGTCCACCTATCTTTAAACTCGTTAGGTAATGCATCTAAATCTGAATAAGACGTAGCGAATACCGGATTTAACCTGATTTTGTTCCCTGCTGAGAATGTAAATAACGAACCAAAGGTAAATCCTTTGTAGCTAACGCTGTTGTAAAAACCACCTGTTAATTTAGGATCGGTAGGACCTTCATATTTTAGGTATTTGGTTTCTAAACTCTGCATGTAAACATCAATGCTCTTTTCTCCTTTTTCGTTAATAAACTCAGGGATACCGGTATTATGATTTAAACCTGTGAAATCAACAGAATATAAACCGCGGTACGGGAAACCTTCCTGCGGTCCACCATCGGCCGTTACTAAACTGAATATGCTTTGCGGGCTCGAAAGTTTAGTTACCTTATTCTTATTATAACCAAAGTTTAAATTACTTCTCCAGTTCCATTCGCCTGTTTTAATAATCGGACCACTTAAAGTCACCTCAATACCTTTGGTATTCATATCGGCGTAGTTGGCAGTAGTTAAGTACTGCCCACCGATACCTGAAGTTCTTAATGGGCTGATCAAATCGAATCCATTCCTATTGTATAAATCAACAGTAATATTCAGTTTATCCTTAAAAAAACCAAGGTCAACACCAAGATTGGTTTCATATTGTTTTTCCCAGGTAAGATCTTTATTTTCGATGTATTCGATATTCATTACCGACTCTGTTTCATTCGTGTATGGTCTTAAAGCACTAGCATTTCTTAAAACCAATGCAGAATTGGTGGCACTGCCTAAACTTGCGGTTAAACCATAGGTTGCCCTTATTGTAGCGCGGTTTAGGATTTTGGTCAAGCTTTCGCTATCAAAGAATTTTTCTTTATCGATGTTCCACGCACCCGAAATGTTCCAGGTTGGTAACCATCTGGCTGTTGCAGAGCTTCCCAACTGGTTCGAACCGTCGTACCTACCCGTAGCGTTAAATGAATATTTACCATCGTAAGAGTAAGCTGCCCTTGCCATAAATGCGGCGAAACGATCATATCTATGGTTCATAGAATAGTAGTTCAGGTTATTTAATGTAGCCTGTTTAATAATATTCGGATCAATAAAAGGTACACCACCCTTATCGTATTGATAGCCATAACCGATCATACTTCTGGTTTGGCGGTCGGCCATCCGCATCTCTTGAACAGCATAAATATTAATTAAATGCTTTTCATTGAATGTGTTGTCATATTCAAACGAGTTTCTAACCATGTACGATTTAAGAAAATCGTCTGTGGTATTATAAAAACCGCCATATGGAAGTACTACTACAGGCTGCAGTTCTGGATGTGCCGGATCGCGGAACAAGAAGCGGTTATTGTCCTGTATATAAGAATCGTCTGGATTGTAACCTGCACGATACGCATTGGCCATGTTAGAGTTTTCTCTTACTTTGTGCTCGTTACCACTTTTTACGTATCGCATTGATGCTAAGAAATCGTACTTAAAGTGTTTGGTAAACTTGTAGTTTAATCCACCTTGAAGTTTGAAATCAAGCATACTCAAATCTAAAGAGTTATTGCCTAACTCATCAAGAATATTAAAATTAGCAAAATTTCTGGTGAAATTTTCTCTACTTCCATTCTGGTCGAATGCGGTTAATGTTCTGCTCGTATTTAAAGCATAATTGAAGGGATTAATATCAAAATCCCTTGAATATTTACCTTCCACCGGATTACTCACTCTTCCAATTGTACCCGGAGCTTTCTGGTTACGGATTGATCCCGTGGTGATGAAATTAAGGCTAAGTTTATCAGATAGGTTAAATACTGCATTTACATTGCCTGTATAACGTTCAACATTATTCCCTACGGCCCAACCGTTGTCATTTAAATAACTGGTAGAGAAATATAACTGCGATTTATCGGTTCCGGACGAAACACTTATGCCGTGTTCCTGCATCAGCGAATTTTTGAAAAGCACATCAAACCAATCGGTGTTCGCAGTAGCATAACGCGATAAAAATGTATTTCTGGCTTCAGGAGTATTGGCCAAACCAAATGCACCTGATGTCGCATCATAGGTATTGATCAATTGATACATTTTGGTAAAAACACCACCATCAGCAGCTCTCGATGCACTTGAGTGATTTAGCCAACCTTTACGGGCCAGCTCTGAATACACCGACATCTGGTCTGATGAATTCATGATGTTATAACTATCATATGTAGGTTTTAAGTAGGTAGAAAAGTTACCAGTATAAGAGATTAATGGTTTACCGATACGTCCTTTCTTTGTTGTTATAACCACTACACCGTTCATTGCGCGTGCACCATATTGTGCCGTCGCAGCTGCATCTTTTAAGATATTAAATGATTCAATATCGTCAGCATTTATACCAGCAACAGAAGATCCAATCAACGTACTTACATCTCCTGATGATAACTGTTCATTGGAGATATTAACAACGTCTTCTAAAATCACGCCATCCACTACCCATAATGGTTTGTTTTCACCCGTAATTGAGGTTGCTCCACGTACGCGGATTTTAGGGGCTGCTCCAAATGTACCAGAAACGTTTTGTACTGATACCCCGGCAACACGACCTTCAAGCATCCGACTTACGTCAGTAATACCATCTTGTTTAACATCAGATCCTTTTAGCGCTGTTGCAGCTCCTGTAAATAATTTCTTGTTTAAATTCTGATAACCTGTGGAAATAATATTTACATCTTTTAGTTCATTTGCATCTTCTTCTAATACTACATTTATAGAAGTTTTAGATCCAACTTCAACCTCTATTGTTTTATACCCAATAAAGCTAAAAACCAAAGTAGCACCTTCTTTAACCGAAATAGCAAAATCTCCGTTATTGCTGGTAGATACCGCATTGGCTGCCCCTTTCTCCCTTACACTCACTCCTGGTAGGGCTGCACCGTTTTTATCTCTCACTTTTCCGGTTACCTTTACAGCAGCGAAATAGCTCAGCACTTTATCAAATACAGATTTCTCTTTTAATGTGATCAGTACCGTTCTATCTTCAATAGTGTAGTTCAGATCTCCGCCTGAAACAATTTTGTTCATTACCTCTTCAATTGTTGAATTATTAAAATCAACATTTAAAGTGGTTGAAGTTTTGATTTTATTGGTAGATAAAAGCACATCATAGCCCGATTGTCTCCTTATCTCTTTAAAAACTTTTTCTAATGTTACATTTTTTTCTTTCAATGTAACCAATTGTCCGAATGAAGCTGCACTTACCTGCATTAACGAGGCCAGCAGAACAACCGTAATTAACTTCATCATGAGTAGCAATTTAGGTATGTAGCGTCGGTGCGTACATAAAATTCTAATATAAATTTTGTACATTTAATAGTCTGTTTTTTGTGCGAAGCGCAAGAAAGTTTAGACGCAAAATTGCGTTTCGCGTGTTATCCAAGAAATAATTGATTTTTAATCGATTCCGGTTTTCGGAATAGCTAAACAGATTAAAAAAGGGGGTGTTGCAGCACTCCTTTTTTTATGCGTTCAACTTTGGATCGTCAGGAGCTTTGTCGAAGTTTATTCATTGGTTGTTAGGTTTATGGTTGATTAATTAGTTGTTTCTTTTTTATAGATAAAGGTTAGTTACTTCTTCATCTTCTTTCTCGTTATTCCTTATAGACAATCACTTTATTGCCCTTAATATCAAAACGTACTTCGCCAGTCTGTTCAAATTTTCTAAGCACTTTTGATATTTTTTCGAAACGGCTTACCGTTCCGTAGTACATTACATCTTTGGCTTCAGGATCTGCATATTCTATTTCCACATTGTACCAACGGGCAATTTTACGTAGAATGCTTTCCTGCCTTTCGTTATTAAACATGAAATAGCCCTTTTTCCAGGCAACTGCTTCATCAACATCTACTTCTTTTACATCCATCCCCGAAATGGTTACCAGCGATTGTTCTCCGGGTTTAAGCACTTCACTCTCATTGGTATTTTTATGAGAAACCCTCACACTACCTTCCAATAAAGTTGTCCTGGTTACCTTTTCATCTTTATAGCTATTAATGTTAAAGTGCGTACCCAATACTTCAACAGCCTGTTTATCGGTTTCTACAATAAAGGGATGTGTTGCATTTTTCGCTACTTCAAAATAAGCTTCACCGTCTAATTTAACTGCACGCTGTTTTGCGGTGCCAATATTTAATCCGTATTGAAGTGAAGAGGCGGCATTTAGCCAAACTGTAGAACCATCAGGTAACTTGATTTGCCACTCGCCACCATTTGGAGTCGAAATGGTATTTAGTCTATCATCGCTTACATTTTCTGATCCAGCAATATTATACACCAACTGCCCTTCGTCTGTTTTGGTGATGGAGAAACCAGCATCTTTGGCTATATCACCTTTCATTGCATCCGAAAGCGAGATTTTCCTTCCATCGGCCAGGGTGAGAATAGCTTTATTTTTTCCAGGCGCAACGTCTGTAGTAAAAACATGTTCTTTCTTTTTCTGTAGAGAAAGATAAGCCGTTAAAGAAAACACAACAAACACAACAGCAGCAGCAGCCCATTTTAAACCATTCATTAAAATTCGCTTAGGCGACCGCGATGGTTTGTCTACTGTCAGAATTTTATCGAGAACCGGATTCCATCTTTCTTCAACAATATCAAATACATGCGCTTCCTCTGCGATAATCATTTTCACGATTTCATCAGAAAGCGATGACGCATTGTTCTCTGCTAAAACTAAAAGTTCTTCCTTCTCGGCCTGACTTAAGGTCTTAGCTGTAAACTGCTGTAATAGATATTTTATACGGTCTTCCATAAAGATTCTGATACTAAGAAGCAGTAAAAGAAAATAAGGACTATCGTAATATTGATTTTTTTTATTTTATTTTCAAAAAGAAAAAAACAATTGGGAAAAAGAACACAATTCCATGTTGATCGAGGTGTATACGGATTGATTTTAATGCAATTACAAGGGCATTTTTAACCGTATTAGGAGAAATATTGAGTATTTCGGCAATTTCGGGAATAGTTTTGCCATCTCGCCTGCTTAATTGATATATATTTTTCCTTTGGTCAGGTAATTTATCTACCGCAGTAGCTATAATTTTCGTTACTTCATTTAAATTAATAGTTTCGATGGTACTATTGTGACTATTTTGTTGTTTAGCGGTAAATGCATCCACTACCCGTTCTTCTTTTAATTTTTTACGTAAGAAGCTTAAACATTCGTTGGAAACATATTTATACAGGTAGGCTTTCACATTCTCCACTTCAGCCAACTTATCGCGATTTAACCATACTCTTAAAAATGCATCCTGAATAATTTCTTCAGCGGCATCATCAGATTTTGTAAATTTTGAAGCAAAAATGTGCAGCACAGGAAGGTACTTGAAGAACAAAACAGAAAATGCTTGTTCGTCTCCTTCCATGATTTTTTCGATAAGCCTCCTTTCATCTTCTATCCTTCCTGGCGCCATAAATTAGTCGATTTGTATACTCACATACAAATTTCATGAATAGTTCTGTGTGATATAATATACATAAAAGTGGAAAAAAAAATGGGTTAAAGCAAATTTCTCCTGCACGTAAAATCCCAATAACTAAAAAAGCATTACTTTTTAAGGTAACGCTTTTCAATTTTTTTAGGATTAATATATCTTTAGTATTGATAATATGGCGAAATCATTAAATAAACCACTACACCAGTTATAGCAACATAAAGCCATAGTGGAAATGTAATTCGTGCAATTTTTCTGTGACGATCGAAACGTTTGGCTAAAGCCCTTACATAAGTAACCAAAACCAAAGGAATAATGGCAATTGACAATAAGATATGTGTTAACAAAATAAAAAAGTAAACATACTTTATCGCTCCATCTCCTCCAAATTTAGTTGAAGGTGTGGTCATATGGTATGCGATGTACATTACCAAAAATAATAAAGAGCAGCCTATGGCTGTTTTCATTAAATTTTGGTGCAATTGTATTTTTCCATTCTTTATTGCCCAAACTGCAACAACCAACAATACCGCTGTAATTCCGTTGATTGTAGCATATATAGGAGGTAAAAAAGGTAAGGTTGGCGCATCAATACCTAAATCTTTCAGCTTTACCACAAATAAAAAGGCTACCGCTACCGGTATAAAAATGGAGAGTATAATGATCCACTTACTATATTTTTTCTCGATCGGACTATTTTCCATGAGTATTAAATCTTTTATAATTATTATATTGTTTTAAACCCGACTAGAGACTTCGGACTCCAGACTAAAGACTATCTACCATCTTTAACATTCCTTAAGTATTCGGCAATAAGTACTTTTATTTCATCCTCCAACTTAGCGTTTGCGCCTGCATCGTCGGCATCATAAATACCGCGTATACGGTGTAAATTATCGATAAGCACTATTTTATTGCTAAAAATGAAATTACTTTTCCCGCTGGTATTATTTGCGACTACATCAAGCAGTAAACCTTGCCTGATTAATGGATAAGTTTGTGCAGTATCACCCGCTAAAAAATCCCATTTACCTTCTTTTGCGTTGAAATTGGCGGCAAAATCCTGGAGCTTATCTACATCAGCCGGATCTACAGACAGGCTTAAGAATTTAACCAAGGGCTTTTGTTCATAGCCATCAGATAATTGCTTGATGTATTTAATTGCTTGCTGGCTCCTCGCTCCTGATTGGAATAAGTTTAATACTACAATTTTGTTTTCAAATGATTTCCAGCTAATGGTATCGCTATGCTGATTGATGAGTTTAAAATCAGGAACCAGGTGATAAATAGTATCTGGAATCTTCTTTCCCTTTACACTATGAAAGGTATTGGCCACAATCTTCTTGCCGAAGATGTGCAAACTCTTATACCTGTTTTTGGCAAAGTGTGGCAATAAGTAAAAAAACAAAAATCCCGGTATAGCTAATATGCTTACCAGGATTAATACCTTTTTTATCGGATTTCTTTTCATTAATGGTTCATCATGTGGATGTTTAAGAACCCACCTTCAATCAGCATTAAAACAATAAAGTAAATAATGAAAATAAACGATACTGTAAGGGCTAACTGTAAGCCTAATTTTTCAAACTTTAAGTGCATGAAATAGGCCACAATATAAAATGCTTTTACCAAAGTTAACGCGATATAGATATAGTTACCTACATGCTGTGGAATATGTCCACCCGGGATAGCCCATAATGCTATGATAAATTCAATTGCGGTGATTAAAGTTAAAATACCTGCTACTTTCCAGATTTTTGCTTTATCCATTCCAGCATGTTCTCCATGCTCGTGTCCTTCTTCTATATGCGAATGTTGTGACATGTTAAATATTTTTATAAATTGAAAATTAAACCAAATAGAAGAACGTAAATACAAACACCCATACTAAATCTACAAAGTGCCAGTATAAACCCACTTTCTCAACCATTAAATAATGGCCTCTTTTTTCGAAGGTTCCATTAATTGTCATGATCAAGATAATCACGTTAATCATCACCCCACTAAATACGTGGAAACCGTGGAAACCGGTAATAGTAAAGAATAAGTTTGCAAACTGTTGTGCAGCAACTAAAGAAACTGGCCCATCAAATAAATGTTTCAACTCTTCAGCCGATGGAATAGCTCCCCACCAGAAGCCTTCGTGGTGCAAGTGACTCCATTCTAAAGCCTGGCAGCCCAAAAACATAAAACCAAAGATAATGGTAGCTACAAGCCATCCTATTACTTCTTTTTTAGCACGACGGTGTCCGGCCTCAACTGCCATAACCATGGTTACAGAACTTAAGATCAGGATAAAAGTCATGATACCCACAAATACTAATGGTGCACCTGTATCTTTAATACCTGGGATAGATTGGAAAACCAAGTCAGGATCTGGCCATGTCAATTTCGAAAAACGCTGAGCGCCGTAGTAGATCAATAATGATGAAAAAGTAAAAGCATCTGATAATAGGAAAAACCACATCATGATTTTACCATATTCTACCGACCACGGAGAACGACCACCATTCCATGGCCCGGTTTTAACTTGATCTAATTGTGATACTGCATTCATTTGGAAATAGTATAATAGTTTGTTAACAAATTTAACGGTTCAAAAGTAAAAAAACATACAGATATATCCATAATATATCTATAAAATGCCAAAAAATAGAAGCAATTTCCATTCTGTACTGAACTTTGGCAATAGGCAGGCTTTTATAGCTACCGGCTAAAGCACTAATAATTAGGCCAACACCAGCAATAATGTGCAAAAGGTGCATGCCAGATACCACGTAGATAAATGATATTGCGGCATTGTTCCCTACCAAAGTAGCTCCGGTTCTCACCATGCTTCCCCAGGCATTAAACTGCATTACACCAAAAGCAACAGCCAATATTACGGTAATCCAAAGCATGTTGCGCTGTAAGCTAAAATTAAGTTTCTTTAATGCCTTAGAAGCTAACACCAAAGTGATGCTGCTGGCCAAAATAACCAAACTAGAGTAAATAAAGGCATCGGGTAACACTAAACCGTGTCCCTTACCTTTTGAGGCGGCAAATACCAGATAATAACTGGTAAAACCTCCAAACATGATTGTTGATGATACGACGAATAACCAAACGATAAATTTTCGTGGTTTTGGGTCAAACGTATCCTGCATCTTTTCCATTGTTAGCACCATAAATTATTTTGCTATAAAATTTAATAATAAGCCCAACTGTACAGCCGGGATGTAAAAAAACGAACAGAACATTACCTTCTTGGCATCTGCCAGTTCTCTGCTCATTAAAAGTTTAAAAGCCAACCAGCTAAAAATAATCCCAGCGATTAAAGATAAACCTGCAATGTAATAACCGCCAAAACCATAAATGGTTGGCAATAAACTTACCGGAATTAAAATCAGCGTGCTTAAAAAAGTTAACAACGCCGATGTTTTATCTCTTTTCTTGGTAGGCAACAACCTGAAACCTGCTTTCTTGTAATCATCATCCAAAACCCATGCAATTGCCCAGAAATGAGGAAACTGCCATACAAACTGGATTAAAAACAAGATTACAGCAATGTAATAATCAATTTCATGGAACATTTCGGCTTTTAAACTACCAAAAGCAGCCAAATAACCAATAAGTGGTGGTAAAGCCCCTGGAATTGCACCAACAAAAACAGCAATAGGCGATTTTCTCTTTAATGGCGTATAGGCAAAAGCGTATAGCAAAATTGAAAATACCGATAGCAACCCTGTTTCCAGATTTAAGTGCCCTAATAACCACGTACCTAAAAATGCCATAAAAACACCCAAAATCAACCCCTGCCCGGTAGTCATTCTTCCTGCTGGCATCGGGCGGTCTTTTGTCCTAGACATTAATTTATCCAGGTCTTTCTCTATAATTTCGTTAAAGCAGTTTGCAGCAGCAGTAACCAAAAATCCGCCGGCTATTAAAATTAACCAGTTACCCCAATCTATGCTAGGGATATGGCCTCTGCCTACCTGCATCTTCTGCCCGATCAAAAAAGAGATCGATGCTGAAAACACTACCGTAAACGATAGCCTAAATTTGATAAGTTTAGAAAAATCTGAAAGATATTGCTTCAATTTTCTTAAATATTATTGTTTATATGTACTTGTTCTGTAAACCAACAAGTACAGGTAAAACTGTAAACTAAACAACAGCGTTGAGAACAAAATATGCAATGCCTGTGCTGCTGGTGGAAAAGCAATATATGCTAAAGCTAAACCACTTAATAACTGGATAAAAAGCGTAACTAAAATAAACTTGGCTGTTAGCAATGGAGCGGCCTTACCACTAAAACGGTCAATAACCATTTTATAAACTATACCATTCGTAATAATGACCAAAATGGCTAAATCACGGTGATAAGAAAAAATACTGCCTACTTTCGAAATCCATGTTGCTTTTCCGCTATAAGCCAAAGATTTTGCAATTATATCAATGGCTTCCCTGACTTCGGTGCCCAAAATAATCTGCGCAATACTTACTATTAGTGTAAAGAACAAAAATCCTTTTAGCCACAATATTTTATACATAATTACCGAAGGTGCCTTATTAAGCTGTTTTGCGTAATTGTATGTATAGATAGATATAACCAAAATAACCAATGCTAAAAGCATATGTACTGTTACCACCCATTGCGCCAGATTGGTTGATACCACTATTGATCCCAGCCAGGCTTGATAGCCTACCACGAAAATATTAAGTATGCTTAATACGATGATCCGTTTAGCCGTTTTCCGATAGGTAAAAGAATAAATGGCAGTAAGCAATAAAAAGATTCCTGCTGCTACTCCAGCCAAACGGTTTAGGTATTCAGTCCAGGTTTTGGTTGGATTAAATTCTTCCGGTATAGTAATGCTTTTATCGTGCCTGATACTATCAGCAAGGGCAACTTTACCCATGCTCTCCAGATATTTGGCAAATTTTTCATTCTTCTTTAACCTACCTGCCACATACTTCTCCTTATAGTTGGCTGGAAGTTGCGATACATCGGTTGGCGGAATATAACGATCGAAACATTTTGGCCAATCCGGACAGCCCATGCCAGATCCTGTACTGCGAACAATACCCCCGGCAAGTATAACCAATAGCGTAACTATTATGGTTATAAGATTAATTCTAATGAAACGCTGTTCTGATCTGCTGACCATATATCTATCAAGATGAAAAGGGTATCCGGATAAGCAGAAACTTAATCAGATACCCCTTTAAAATTTTATTTTAAGCTTTAAACTAGCCTTTGTTTTCTGTAACAGGATTGGCTAATTCCCAATCTTGCTGAATTTTTTCTGCTTCCGCATTTCCTTCAAAATCGTGAGGTAAATTAGAGCTCATGGTTTGAGAGAAAGGAACAGTTTGAGGAATAAAGTCTGCATCATGTCCAGGCTTGCTGTAATCGTACGGCCATCTGTATACTGTAGGGATTTCTCCAGGCCAGTTACCGTGTAGGTGTTCAACAGGTGCAGTCCACTCTAAAGTATTAGATTCCCATGGATTTTGAGGAGATACTTTTCCTTTGAAGATTGAATAAAAGAAGTTAAATAAGAAAGCTACCTGAGCTAATGCTGCCATAATAGCTGCCCATGTTACAAATACGTTAACGGTTAACCATTTCTTCATAAATTCAAACTCGGTAAATGCGTAGTAACGACGAGGTACACCATCTAAACCTAAGAAGTGAAGCGGGAAGAATACCAGGTAAGCTGCTATGAAAGTTAACCAGAAGTGTAAGTATCCTAATTTAGGGTTCATCATTCTACCGAACATTTTAGGGAACCAGTGATACACTCCTGCAAGCATACCAAAGATTGCTGCAGATCCCATTACCAAGTGGAAGTGGGCAACAACAAAGTAAGTATCGTGTAAGTTGATATCCAAAGAAGCATTTCCTAAGAAAATACCGGTTAAACCACCAGAGATAAAGAATGAAACTAAACCAATAGCAAATAACATGGCTGGAGTGAAACGGATATTACCTCTCCATAATGTAGCCAAATAGTTAAATGTTTTTACTGCAGATGGTACGGCAATAATCAAGGTAGTAATCATAAATACACCGCCCAACAGTGGGTTCATACCTGTTACAAACATGTGGTGACCCCAAACGATGAATGATAATACGGTAATACCAATTAGCGAGTAAACCATTGCATGGTAACCAAAGATCGGTTTACGTGCATTCACAGAAATAACCTCAGATGAGATACCCAATGCTGGCATGATTACGATATAAACCTCAGGGTGACCTAAGAACCAGAATAAATGTTGCCATAAAATTGGTGAACCACCTTCATTTGGTAAAATATCAGTACCCATTACGATATCTGATAAGTAAAAACTTGTTCCAAAACTGCGGTCAAATACCATTAATACAACACCAGCTACAAGAACAGGGAAAGATAAGATACCTAAAATTGCGGTTAAGAAGAAAGCCCAGATGGTTAATGGCATTTTCCAAAGGTCCATACCTTTGGTACGCATATTTAAAATTGTACTTACATAGTTGATACCACCCATTAAAGATGACGCTACGAAAAGTACCATACTAACTAACCACAAAGTCATACCTAAACCTGAACCTGGCATAGCCTTAGCTACCACAGATAGTGGCGGATAAACCGTCCAACCGCCTGATGCTGGTCCTGTTTGGATAAAGAATGATGACATCATGATCACACAAGCCATAAAGAAGAACCAGTATGAAAGCATGTTTAAGAATGGCGAAGCCATATCTCTTGCTCCTATCTGAAGCGGAATCAATAAGTTACTAAATGTACCACTTAAACCAGCAGTTAGTACAAAGAATACCATGATGGTACCATGAATGGTTACCAAAGCCAAATAAAAGTCGGGCTTAATACGACCGCCTTCAGCCCATTTACCTAAGAATGTTTCTAAGAAAGGGAAGTTCTGATCTGGCCAGGCCAATTGAATACGGAATAATATTGATAAACCCATTGCAATTACCGCCATAATAATACCGGTAATTAAAAATTGCTTGGCAATCATTTTATGATCCATACTAAAGATATACTTTGAAATCAAAGTCTCTTTATGATGCCCATGATCAGCGTGATCGTGACTGTGTTCGTCGTGTAATGCTATTGTTGACATAATTCGTTCGCTCCTGCTTAATATTATTTATTTAAAGCCACTTGGTTAGTTTTTACAGCTGCGGTATCTTTAGCTGCTGAATCTGCTACTGATTTTACAGGTGCAGGTGCCACTGGCAAATTAAATTGTTTTCTTAAATCGTCATTTAAGTATGTTTTCTGTTCTGCAATCCAGGTTTTGTATTCAGCTTCTGATACTACACGAACAACTTTTTGCATGTTGTAATGACCTGATCCACAAATTTTAGCGCAATAAAAAAGATACTTAAAGTTAGGATCATTTGTTTCTTGCTGCATTTCTGCAGTAGTTTTTGTAGGTGTAAACTCAAAAATTGTTCTCATACCTGGTACGGTATTTAACTGTACCCTGAAATGTGGCATATAAAAACTGTGAATTACATCTTTACTGGTCAAAATAAGTTTAACTGGTTTGCCTACAGGAAGCACCATCTCATCTGCCATTTCATCATCACGAGAGTTAACATCTTTAAAATCAATACCTAATGTATTAGAAGCTGTAGTTAACTTGTAATTTTTGTTACCAACTATTCCATCAGCTCCAGGATAACGGATAGACCATTTAAACTGCTCAGAAGTAACTTCAATCTGTAATGGCTTGTTATTTGGATCTTCAACTTTGAAGAAAATAGATCTCCAGGTTAAGAAACCCATCAAAACCAAAACGGTTAATACTAAAGCCGGAACAATTGTCCAGATTTTTTCGATGGTATTATTGTGTGGGTAATAGTAAGCTTTTCTTTTTGCAGAATATTTATAGACATAAGAAAATCCGAATAACAGGATATGTGTAGCTACAAATACAATGGTGGTAATGATTAATGTTAAATTAAACATTCTGTCAATTTTCTTTCCGTGCTCAGATGCTGCATCAGGAAGTAACATTGATCCATGTACTGTGTATTCCCAATATACCCCATATAAACCGATCACTAAAAACAGCGCAAATAAACTTGCGTGTACCCTGTTCCAGTTGATACCAACAGGCTTACCTTGTGCTTCGCGGCTTAACTCATATACTTTTAATGCCTTACCAATAATGGCAATAAATAAGCATACTGCAAGGAAAACCAGAATATAAAATATTACCGATTTATAAACCTCGCCCATATCAACTTTCGGTGCCGCGGCAGCACCTGCTGCTGCATCTTGCGCAAATACGCTAGTGTTTGCAAAAGCAGTAATCAATACTGCTAAAGCTGCGGTCGTTTTATTCGTTATAAACTTTCTTAAACTCATTTTCTTAAAAGTAGTACGCTGTACTGCTAATTTTAATAATAATTAAATATTTGCTCTATCTTATCACCACTAAAGCTGATGATGCAAACTTTCTTGTAATAATGGGTGATTCTTTGCAATTAAAGGTTTTTTGCTCAATGATGTTAAAACCGTAAAGGTAAACAATCCTACGAAACCTAACGCAATACCGATCTCTACAATTCCAAAACCATTATGACCATCTTCTACCGCACCCGGCATAATCATTTGGTAATAATCTACCCAATGACCTAATAATACCACGATAGAAACGAATAATAATTTGGCATCGGTCCTTTTGTTATCTCTATCCATTAATAACAATACTGGTGCTAAGAAATTCATGGCAAGGTTTAAGAAAAACCAGAATTTATAATATTCAAAGCGTTTGTAGAAATATACAGTCTCTTCAGGCATATTTGCATAGTAGATCAATAAGAACTGAGCAAACCATACATAAGTCCAGAAGATAGAGAAACCAAAAATAAACTGACCTAAGTTGTGCAAGTGGCTATTGTTAACCCATTGCATGTAACCTGCTCTTCTTAATAAGATAATGATAATAGCGATAGTAGCTAAACTGCTTACCCACATTGCTGCGAAGTTATACCAACCGAACATGGTTGAGAACCAGTGTGCTTCTAGTGACATAATCGTATCGAAAGCAAAAATAGGTGTAGTAAAACCATAAATTACCAAGAAGATACAAGCATTTTTAAAGCTTTTTCTGTAAGAATTTAAACCACCGGCTAAATCTTCGTTATAAGAAAACTTAACAAACATAATCGAAAATATACTGTAGATACCTAAGAACACCACCTGGCGACCTAAGAAAAAAGGTACATTTAAGAAAACTGATTTACCTGCGATTAAAGAATCATAATTAGGGCTGTTTGGATCTGTTAATCCATCAGCATGCCAGTGATGATATAAATTATGTGTGTATAAACCTGCTGAAATAATCACTACAAGTATTACTGCTGCTATAGGCAAAGTTTTTGCCATAGCCTGTGGCACTCGTAAAATTGATGCAGACCAGCCTGCCTGAGCTACGTATTGAACAGCCAGGAAAAATGTACCAGACATACAAACGCATGCAAAGTAATATGCCATAAGCAACAGGTTAGCAAAAGTACGCTCGTGCATTACTTTATCGCCGGCCAAGAAACCGAACAACACAGCCGCAATACCGATAACGATACCAACAATGCTTAATGTTTTTACTTTACCTGTAAACTCAAACTGTTCACTAAAATTAATATTGTGAGTTCCCATTTATATTTGCTTTACTATTGTCCTTTTTGTAATTGTTGAACATACATCACCACTTTCCAACGATCTGTTGGTGAGATTTGCGAAGCATGCGAGCCCATGTTATTTACACCGTATGTAATGGTGTGGTAGATTTTACCTGCAGTAAGATCAACCATGTTACCACCTCTAGATGATGAACCTGTTTGATAAGCAGGTACCCCACTAAATTTCTCAATTTTAACTAAGTGTCCTTGTCCATCGCCTTTTTCTCCGTGGCAAGGGCTACAGAAAACGGTAAATAAGTGTTTACCCTGAGCCAGATTAACAGTATCTACCGGTAAAGGGTTTACCATACTTACTCCAGCTGCCTCATATCCTTCTTTTGTATTAGGATACTCGTCATATTCGGTAAAACCTACTGGTTTAGTATGTGCAGGAGGTAACTGTGCTGTTTTACCATCCTTAAAATTTTTATTTGGCTGATCCGGATTGTAAGCAATCGGATCATACATGTTTCTGGCATATTCTAAGCCAGTACTGCGTTTATCTTTACAAGCAGAAAAGGTAGCTGCAAAAGCGATAGCTAAAAACGCTGTGTAAACAAATTTATTCTTATTCATAGCTAATGTACTTCCTTTCATTATACTTTATTTCTAAAGCACCTGCATCTTTTAATAATCCATCAATTACAGTATGTTCTACATTGTCTTTTGCATCAACTGCAATTACAAAACGATCATCAGTAGCACGTAGGTCCATCACTCTTGGTGCTCTTCCCGGAAATAAGTGAGTAGATGCATAATAAGTTAATACCATACCAAAAGCACAGAATAATACTGTAAGCTCAAACATTATCGGAATAAAATCCGGCAATGCGAATGATGGTTTACCACCTATGTTTACTCTCCAATCAATTACTGCGCAGAAATAAATCAAAGCGAATGCACAGCAAGTACCCGTAATACCGAAGCAAAATGCTGCGATATCGATCCTAGATCTTTTAATTCCTAATTTGGCTTCTATTCCGTGTATAGGCATGGGGGTATATACATCATAAATGCTGATGTTATTTTCCTGAAGCTTTTCGATGCCGTGCATCATTTCGTCAGGATCGCCAAAGCTGCCTAAAATATATTTGATATCACTCATTGTTATATTTTTGCGTAATCTTCTTGTTTAACACTATCAAATTTCTCTAAAGACTCTATGTACTCAGCTACATATTCTTTATTCTCATGCCCTTCTTTAATCTGTTTCATTTTAGCTTGCTCACTTGCAGTTTTTAATAATAATTTAACCTCTGCGATAGCGATTGATGGCAATACCCTTAAAAACAATAAGAATAAGGTAAAGAACAGGCCAATTGAACCTACGAATACACTGATATCAACCCAGGTTGGATAGAACATGGCCCAACTTGATGGAATATAATCGCGGTGTAATGAAGTAACGATAATTACGAAACGCTCAAACCACATACCCACGTTTACCACGATTGATAAAATCCAGGTAGCTTTAATGCTTAAACGGATCTTTTTGAACCATAAGAGCTGTGGAGAGATCACGTTACACGTCATCATCATCCAGTAAGACCACCAGTAAGGACCAGTAGACCTATTGATAAATGCGTACTGCTCGTACTCTGAACCCGAATACCAGGCAATAAAGAACTCAGTTAAATAAGCTACACCTACGATTGATCCTGTTAAGATGATGATTTTATTCATCGACTCGATGTGGAACATGGTGATGTAGTTTTCCAATCCCAATACTTTACGTGCAACCAATAATAAGGTTAATACCATCGCAAATCCTGAGAAAATCGCACCTGCCACGAAGTATGGAGGGAAGATGGTGGTATGCCATCCTGGAATTACCGATGTTGCAAAGTCCATTGATACAATGGTGTGCACTGAAAGTACAAGTGGTGTAGAAATACCGGCTAAGATTAATGAAACAGCTTCGAAACGTTGCCAGGTTTTAACACTTCCACTCCATCCAAAAGAAAAGATAGAATAAATTTTTCTACGTGTACCTACTGCACGATCGCGGATGGTAGCAATATCTGGTAATAAACCTGTGTACCAGAATAATAATGATACAGAGAAATAAGTAGAGATTGCAAACATATCCCATACCAATGGTGAGTTAAAGTTTACCCAAAGTGATCCAAACTGGTTTGGTAAAGGTAAAACCCAATAAGCTAACCAAGGACGGCCCATGTGAGATACAACATAAGTTGCGGCACAGATAACGGCGAAAATGGTCATCGCCTCTGCCGAACGGTTGATGGAGTTACGCCAGTTCTGACGGAAGAGTAATAGTACTGCTGAAATTAGTGTTCCAGCGTGACCGATACCTACCCACCATACGAAACCGGTGATATCCCAAGCCCAACCAACTGTTTTATTTAAACCCCAAGCACCGATACCGTTCCAGAAAGTGTAGCTTACTGCTACTACCCATAGTAAAGCACCTAATGAGGCAACGATGAAACCAATCCACCAAGCCTTGTTCGGCTTGTTTTCTACCGGGCTTAAAATATCATCCGTAATTTTTGCATACGTGATGTTATCGCCGGTAATTAATGGTTCTCTAAGTATTGATTCGTTATGTCCTGACATAATTTGTATTTTCTTTATACTAAAGCTTACGCTTGTACTGTTGTATCTGTATTTCTAATTTTTGTCATGTAGCCGATACCCGGTTTCACATTGATCTCTTCTAATACGTAGTAAATACGCTCAGAACGTAATGCTTTTGAAACCTCTGAATTTGGATCGTTTGAATCACCAAATACAATCGCATTTGCTGAACAAGCTTCCTGACAAGCCATTTTGATATCGCCATCTTTCAATGGACGTTTTTCTAATTTGGCTTTCAGTTTTCCACCTTGAATACGTTGGATACACATTGAGCATTTTTCCATCACCCCACGTGAACGTGTAGTAACATCAGGATTTAATACCAATTGAGTAAACTCATTATTTAAGTAGTTATCGAAACGTGAATCATTCCAGTAGTTAAACCAGTTGAAACGACGTACTTTGTACGGACAGTTATTTGCACAGTAACGTGTACCTACGCAACGGTTGTAAGCCATGTGGTTTAAACCATCACTTGAGTGTACAGTTGCCAATACCGGACAAACAGTTTCGCATGGTGCGTGATCACAGTGTTGGCATAACATTGGCTGGTGAACCACAGAAACGTGATCTAAGTCTTCCAACTTAGCAATTTCTTTCTCCTTGGTTACATCACCATTTTTAGTTTCATAGCTATAATAACGGTCGATACGGATCCAGTGCATTTCACGACGACGGCGAACCTCATCACGGCCTACAACAGGAATATTATTTTCTACGTTACAAGCAACAATACAAGAACCACAACCTGTACAAGCATTCAAATCGATTGCCATTACCCAGTTGTTACCTGGTTTTTCATATTGATCCCACAAATCGTAATTTTTGTGCTCGCCTTTTTCATTACCTGCACCAGCATTTTTTAAATATGCTGCAAAAGTAGCTTCCTTAATTACCGCACGGCCCTCGAAAGAGTGGTGAGTTTGTGTTTGTGCAAGCTCATAGTAACCGCCTGTTGGGGTAATGGTTACGTTTGTAGCATATTGCATGGTTCCATTTGCAAAAGAAACAAATGGGAAAGCATTTTTACCTACATCATTACCCGCTTTACCAACTTTGGTACGGCCATAACCTAAAGCAATAGATGCAGTTCCTTGTGCTTGTCCTGGCTGGATTAACACCGGAAGATCTACTGAATATCCGTTGCTTCCTTTAACAGAAACCACATCAAACTCTTTAACTTTTAATTTCTCTGCAGTTTTAGGCGCAAGGGCAACAAAGTTATCCCAGGTTACTTTTGATACCGGATCTGGCAACTCCTGTAAAAATGCATTATTGGCATTTTTACCATCGCGCATAGGTACATTTTCGTAAACCTGTAACTCAATCTGGTCGCCACCTTTAAAGGCTTTGCTGCTATTTGCAATTGAAGTAGCAACTTGGGCTAAAGATTGTGTGAATGAATAAGCACCAGCAGGTTTAGCGGCTGAAGTAACCACACCTTTTTCTAAAACCTCTTCCCATTTCAAACCAACAGCTGGTAACATTTTAGCTTCCCAGTTACTGCGTACAAACTGATAGTAGTCTTTAACAGGTGCATCAGCCCAAGTTAATAAACTCTCTTCAGCCTGGCGGCTGTTGAAAACAGGGTTGATAGTTGGCTGAACGATAGAATAATATCCTTCGTAAGCATTTGCATCACCCCATGACTCTAAATAGTTATGGTTAATCGCAATAGCATCACAAGCTGTAGCCGTTTCATCTGCACGATCTGAGAATGAAATTTTAGCAGGAACCTTTGCCAGAGCATCAGTAAATGCTTTTGCATTTGCAACATCATAAACAGGATTACTGTTTAAGAATAAAACAGCACCAACTTCACCACGATTCATTTCAGCAACTAAACCGTTAAATTCGGCATCATTACCTGCATATAAATAACAAGGGTTATCTAAATCGATAGTAGTACCATAACTACCAATGGCAGCATTAATGGCGTTTACTAAAATTTGTGTAGAAACATCGTTAGAACCACAAACTACAAGGCCTTTACCTTTCGCTTGTACCAATTCTTTTGCTACCAATTTAATTACTTTATCAGCAGTAGCATTGTTCCCCAATGTTCCGCCAGGTAAAGCATTACCGGTAATTGCATTATATAAAGCAATTAAAGCAGGTCCTTCTTCCGACAATTTAACCGGAACACGGGTATCTGCATTGGTACCTGTTAAGCTCATTCCACTTTCAAACTGAATGTGGCGGCTCATTTTTTTATTTTCTAACGATTTATAGTTACGATTAGCAGTATATTGAGCAGTAAATTCTTCTCCGCTAATCCATGTACCTAAGAAATCGGCACTGAAACTTACAATTAAATCAGCCTTATCAAAGTTGTATTTAGGTAAAACTGCTTTACCGAAACTATTTTGGTTGGCCTGAATAATACCAGTATAAGAAACGGCATCGTACTGAACCAATTTAGCTGCAGGGTATTTTGCAATAAATTGTGCAATAACAGCACTGGTTGACGGGCTGTTTACCGTTGATGATACAATGCGGATTTTTTTGCCACCTGCCTGTGCTTTTGCCAGCTCGCCTTTAACAAAGCTGTCGATTTTTGCCCAGGTAGTTTCTTCAACCTTTCCATCTTTTACTAAAGCTGGTGCTTTTAGTTTAGATACATCATATAAATCTAAAACCGAAGCTTGCGCTCTCGCATCTGTACCACAGTTAAATTGACCCGCATTTGGATTTGGTTCAATTTTAATTGGGCGCCCCTCTCTCGTTTTAACTAAAATACTCTGGCCATTAAAGCTCGAAGTATAATAGTTAGGAATACCTGGAGTAACCTCTTCAGGCTTTACCAGGTAAGGAATAGATTTATGAACAGGAGCAGTTTGACAGGCTGCTAAAGTTACTGCACCTAAACCAAAACCTAACGCCTTTAAAAAGTCGCGGCGTGGGGTAACGGTACTTAACCCTGCTTCATTTAAAACATCTTCTATTGGAAGTGGCTCGGCGAATTCGTTTTTGTTATTTTTAACAAAATCGGGTGTATTGTTATACTCCTCTAAGCCTTTCCAGTATTTTTTGTTGCTTTCCATTTAAGCTATATTACTGTTTATTCGAACGTTCTTACTAAACTCTATCTATTAATAGTGGCATTTACCACACTCTAAACCACCCAATAACGCTGGTGTAATTTTCTCGCCTTTTTTAATTTTTTCGTGCGCTTCGATAACCTTAGCGTAGAAAGCATTATTTTTCTGACCAGAAATATCTGTTTCTTTATGGCAGTTAATACACCATTTCATGGTTAATGGAGAATATTGATAAATTTCTTCCATTGTATTAACCGGACCGTGACAAGCGAAACATACCGGTTCTGTTGGCTGTAATCCTTTTGCTTTACGAATGGCGTCTTCTGCAACAACTACGTGTTGAGAGTGATTGAAGTAAGCAAAATCAGGAAGATTGTGTACACGTACCCACTCCATTGGTTTAGCTTTACTTTCATCGTATTTCTGAGTCTCCGGATCGTAACCTAAAGCATTATAGATTTTTTTGATCTCAGGAGAAATCTCACCATCATATTTATCCCTTGCCTGTACTGCTTTATGGCAGTTCATACAAACATTTAATGATGGAATAGTTGCATTTTTAGATTTAAATGCGCCGTTGTGGCAATACTGACAATCGATCTGATTGATACCTGCATGCAACTCGTGTGAGAATTTGATTGGCTGAACTGGTTGATAACCAGTATGTACACCAGTATTCCACATACCCATCCAACCGAATGAACCTAAACAGATGATTAAACACAAGATAAAGAACATTACAAATTTCTTGTTTTTGAACATCTTGCGCACACCAACCTTTAATGGCACATCTTCTTCAATCTCAATACCTTGTTTCTGCAGAATCAAACGCTCCAATAATTTAGAAGCGCGACCTAAGATTACTAAAATAACAATCGCCAATACAACGATCGCTACAATACCCGCGATTGATAAACCTGAAGTAGATTCGTCTTTTGCCGCAACAGCACCACCCGCAGGAGTAGCCGCTTTTGGCTCACCTTCTTTAATGTAAGCTAAGATATCTTTTACTTTAGTTTCGTCTAACTCAGGAAAAGACGTCATGGCAATTTTTCCATTTTCGTTAAAAAGTTTAACAGCCTCAGGGTTACCAGAAGCTACCAAGCCTTGCGAATTTGGAATCCATTTTAAAAGGAACTCTTCAGAGTGACGATCACTTACACCTGTTAAGGCCGGACCAACCAATTTAGCATCTAACGCGTGGCACGAAGAACATTTTGCTTTGAAAAGCGTTCTTCCCTCTTTAGCATCCTGCGCATTTACGGTAGAAACCGCTATTACGGAAATTGCTGAAAATACGAATAACGACTTCCAAACGCTTTTTAAAATCATCGAGATATCTCTCATAATGAACACTTTATACTTATTTAATTTACTTTTTGTTGTGAAATTGATGCTGAACTAGGGGTAGCCCCACCAAAACTTGAACAAAAGTATAACTTATTAATAAATCCCATGACATAATAGTGACTTGAAATACAATTTATAATCATTCTAAACAAATGTCGTTTCAAGCCATTCAGGCAATAAAAATGCCCATTTTTGATAGGTTATCTCCAATGGGCATACTATAAACCAATTTGGTTTATTTATTTTTTCTGATTATTGTTTTAATATCCACGCAAACATTAGCGGCG
>Ga0163162_10000035_pt1 | contig 147102 bp, 103 predicted proteins | sample S55metaG_FD_115310 | JGI IMG/M metagenome (GOLD analysis project Ga0163162, IMG submission 115310) | Switchgrass rhizosphere microbial communities from Kellogg Biological Station, Michigan, USA - S5-5 metaG | ecosystem: Host-associated > Plants > Roots > Rhizosphere > Soil | place: USA... | reverse complement strand
TTCAATGGCGTTGTTTACCGTCAGGCCCTGATCCGTAACCCAACATCTCCCCTTTTCGGTAGTGACGGACATTACTTTGAGGAACCGAACAACTTTGAATATGATAACCCTGTGGCGCGCCTTTTCGAAAGCACGGGACTTAACCAAAACACCACCCAACGTTTAAATTCACAGATTACTTATAACCCGATTGCGGATCTTAAATTAAGTGCCTTAGGTTCATACACCAAATATGTTTCAAATGGCGGTTATTCAGAATCGAAGTTCCACATTTCCAACATCAGAGATAAACTTAATGGCTATGCTGCCCTGGGTTCTACTCAAAGTATAGACAGATTGCTTGAACTTACAGCTCAATACTCCAAAAAACTGGGCGACCATAGTTTCACACTATTGGGCGGATACAGTTATCAGGATAATTCATACCTGAATTTCTATGAGCGGAATTATGATTTTCCTACAGATGCTTTTGGTTATTATAATATTCAGCAAGGCCGTGGTGCAAACCGTGCTTTAGATGCACTATTGGGAAGTCGCTATTCGGAAACCAACCTGATTGGATTTTTTAGCAGGTTAACCTATAGCTACAAAGACAGATACCTGTTAATGGCCTCTTTAAGAAGAGAAGGTGCCAGCCAGCTTTACGGTGCTGCAAAACCGTATGGTAATTTTCCATCCGTATCTGTTGGATGGAAAATCACCAACGAAGCATTTATGAAAGATCAAACCATTTTTGACGACTTAAAGCTTCGTGCAGGATATGGGGTAACCGGTAACCAGCCGAGCGATGGTTTCCGTGCTGTTGCACTATTGGGCTATGGCGCTAACGTGCTATCTAACGGCAACTGGATCCAGACACTCGTTCCTACGCAGAACCCTAATCCGGCTTTACGCTGGGAAGAAAAAAGAGAGACCAATATTGGTCTTGATTTCAGCATGTATAAAGGAAGAGTTACGGGTACCGTTGATGTTTACAACAGAAATTATAATGGTTTATTATTTGACTATCAGGTACCTAGCCCACCAAACCTTTACCCAAGTACAAGGGCAAATGTAGGTACCATGCAAAATAAAGGTATTGAGGTTTTATTAAACATCGTACCGATCCAGAGCAAAGATTTTGAATGGACTACAAGCTTCAACTTTTCAACCAACAGAAATAAACTGGTTAGTTTATCTAACGATTTATACCAGGCCACAAACGACTATTTCACTACAGGGGGAACAGGCCCGCCAGCAACTACCTTTACCAATATTGTTCGTGTTGGCGATAACATTGGAGATTTTTATGGCTTTAAAGTTAAAGGTGTAACGGCTGATGGTCAGTGGATTTATGAAGGCAAAAATGGTGAAGATGTTTCATACAACCAGTTTAATCATGCTTTTGAAGATAAAAAAGTACTTGGAAACGGGATTCCTAAATTTACCGGCGGATGGAACAATAACTTCAGGTATAAAGACCTCGATTTAAGCATCACTATGCGAGGTGCATTTGGCTTCCAGATTCTTAACTTCCAAAGAATGTATTATGAGAACACGGGTATTCAGAACTATAACCGCCTGGTATCAGCTTATGATCCTGTTTTTGGTACAGCTGTTCTCAATAAAAATATGCCAGTAGAATTTAACAGCTATTATGTAGAAAACGGCGATTTCTGGAAAATTGACAATATTGTATTGGGTTACACCTTTAACAAGCTAAAAACCAAATATCTTAAAGGTGCGAGAGTTTATGTTTCTTCGTTAAACACTTTTACCATTACAGGCTATAAAGGATTAGATCCTGAAGTAGACTGGAGCGGTCTGGCACCTGGTAATGATAACCGTGATAAGTATCCTACCGCCCGTACGTTTACACTAGGTTTTTCTCTTAATCTTTAATCCTTTACATCATGAAAACAAGATATATATTGAGCACTGGCATCGTCGCACTTGTGATACTGGTTATTAGTTTAGCATCCTGCACTAAGTTAAAGGACGAAAACTACTCCGCATTTATTCAAAATAAGTTTACCCCTAATACCTCTGATGTGGCGGCCCTGGTTGGCGCAGGTTACACCTATTGGAGGCCCTTAATGCTTGGAAGAAGCAACAACTCTATTTTTCGTACCAATGAGATTTCCAGCGATGAAGCCGTAATACCTGCCCGCCCGAACGGATGGGTTGACAATGGCATCTATCGCAGGATGCATGAACATCGATGGACCTCTGATGAGGACAACAGCTACCAGATCTGGAACAATGCTTATGGAGGCATTACATCATGCAACCGTGTACTCTACCAGATTCAATCGAACCTGATCCCAATTCCTACCGGCAAAGATGCTACCATAGCCGAGTTGCGTGCCTTAAGAGCATCTTACTATTATGCACTCTGCGATTTCTTTGGCGGGGTACCTATAGTAGATAAATTTGATGTACCATCCGGATTTCTTCCACAGCAGAGCACACGTGCCCAGGTTTATGCTTTTATTGTTAAAGAACTTACTGAAAGCCTTCCAAACCTGAGCAAGGCCAATACCCAGGCTACTTATGGCAAATTTAATTACTGGGCTGCCACTGCCCTGCTGGCTAAAATTTACCTGAATGCTAATGTGTATACAGGCACTCCAGCTTATGCTCAATGCATTGCAGCCTGTAATGAGATCATAGCATCGAACGTATATACGCTTGAAGCCAATCAGAAGACTATTTTTCTTGATGCAAATGAAGGCAGCAGAGAAACCATTTTTGCGATACCCTTTGATGAAAAGTTTACTACAGACGGTGGTGATGCTTTCACCCTGCACATGGAAACACTTCAGCCAGAAAACCAGGCTACTTATAACTTCAAAAACTCGCCATGGGGAGGAATCTGTGCCACACCACAGTTTGTGAGCACATTTGATCCGGAAGATAACCGTCTAAAAGACAATTATGTGCAGGGGCAGCAATATACCGCTGCAGGTGCTGTTTTATTGGGAACCATTGGTGCCAGTAATGGGAAACCGCTGATTTATATCAATGAACTTCCTGGTGTTGATCAATCAGATGAAGTACATGGTTTCAGGTTGGGAAAATTTGAATTCAAGCCAGGTGCCCTGGTAGGGATGAACAACGATTTCCCTTTACTTAGGTATGCCGATGTTTTAATGATGAAGGCCGAATGCCTGTTAAGAACAGGAGATGCTGCCGGTGCCGCTGCATTGGTAACACAGGTTCGTCAGCGATCTTTCTTGAGCAACCCTTCAAAAGCAACCGTAACCGGTAGCCAGCTGTTGCAGGGTAGTGTGTATAACTATGGCCTTCGCAATCACTTAACTTCTACGGTAGAAGGTGGGGCTGATATTCAATACGGAAGGTTCCTGGATGAACTCGGCTGGGAATTTAATACTGAGGGACGACGCAGGCAGGACATGATCAGGTTTGGTGTATTCACCAAAAAATCGTGGTTATCACACTCGCCAAACGGAGATTATCGTACACTGTTACCTATTCCACGTGCGGAGTTAGCTAAAAACCCGAATATAAAACAAAACCCAGGATATTAACCCTGAATATAAGATTGTATTGTAAATTCTATATTCAAAATCAAATTTGTCACGTTGAGCCTGTCGAAACGCTTTTAAGACACTTAAAAAATGTTCTTCGACAAGCTATCAATGACAGAATTCACTAGTGCGGTCGTCATTCTCGCGTATGCGGGAATCTTAAAGCGCTTGTATTAAGATTCCCAATCAAGTTGGGAATGACGATCTCTCGAGCGGGCATTAATTGATAAAATTTATCTGTCAATCATATTGATTTTTATACCATAAATTATCCCTCAGGATGACAATTATACACTTATAATACAACCTCAAATGATATAAACTATGAAAAGAAAATTTATTGCCGTAATCACATTATTTTTAAGCTATCACGTTTCAGGACAAGCACAATCTTTTCAAAAAACACCACAGGGCATTCATGCCGTTATCCAGTCCATGGATGTAGAGGTCAGTTTCTATTCGCCTGCTATTGTTCGTGTTTTTAAAAAGCCCGAAGGGAGCCAGCAAAAAAAAGAAAGCCTTTCTGTTATAAAACGTCCTGAACAATTGAAACTCGATGTTAAAAACAATGGGCAAAGCGTAACCATCAGCAGCAAACTGATAGCTGCTACGGTTAACTTACAAACTGGGAAAGTTTCATTTGAAACTCCAAACGGTAAGAAGTTATTTACAGAAAAAGATAATAGCACCAAGTTTACCGCAATAAAAGATGCCGGGAACCCAACTTATGTAGTTAGACAGGCCTATTTATTAGACAAGGATGAAATTATTTATGGCCTTGGCCAGCAACAGAACGGAAAATTAAACCAAAGAGGACAAAAAATACGCCTTAAACAGGGAAATACAAGCGTATGCATTCCTTTCTTCCAATCGGTAAAAGGTTATGGAATTTTCTGGGATAACTATTCACCAACTACCTTTACAGATAATGCTCAGGAAACCTCATTCGATTCGGAAGTTGGCAACTGTGCCGATTATTATTTTATGTTTGGCGGAGGCGGTGATGGCGTGGTGGCACAAATGCGTGCGCTTACCGGTCAATCTCCTATGATGCCCTTGTGGTCATTTGGTTTCAGCCAATCGCGTGAGCGCTACAAAACCCAATTTGAGCTTGTTGATGTGGTAAAAAAATACAGAGCATTAAAAATACCACTTGATGGTATTGTACAAGACTGGCAATACTGGGGAAAAGACGATAACTGGAATGCCATGAGTTTTGATCCTACCACTTTCCCAAAACCACAAGCCATGGTAGATAGCGTGCATCAACTTAACGCCCATCTTTTTATTGTTTCATGGCCAGGTTTTGCACCAAAAACCCCACAATATCAAGAGTTTAAATTAAAGAATATGCTTCTAAACTTTGATACATGGCCGCCGGGTGCAAACACAAAACCCTACGATGTATATAACCCGACTGCGCGCGACATTTACTGGAGCTACCTGAGCAAAGGCATATTCTCATTAGGTATAGATGCCTGGTGGCTCGATTCGACAGAACCAGACCATATTAATGTGAAGGAACAGGATTTCGATCAACCTACCTATTTGGGAAGTTACCGGAGTGTAGAGAACGCTTTCCCACTTCAACACACGGGAGGGGTTTATGATCACCAAAGAGCAGCAAGCAATAAAAAACGCGTATTACTTTTAACCCGGTCAGCATTTGCAGGTCAGCAACGGTACGCAACAAATACCTGGAGCGGCGATGTTGGTTCTAACTGGCCTACACTCAAAAAACAAATACCCGCAGCATTAAACTTCTCCTTAACCGGCTTACCTTATTGGAATGGCGATATTGGCGGATTTTTCGCTGGCGATTTTGTGAAAGGTGGTGGTGCAAAAAATCCCGATTTTCAGGAATTATATAACCGGTGGATGCAGTTCGCAACCTTTACCCCTATGATGCGCTCTCACGGCACCGATATACCAAGAGAAATATATCAGTTTGGCAAAAAAGGAGATCAGGCATTTGATATCCAGGAGAAGTTTATCAACCTCCGCTACCGTTTACTTCCGTATAATTATGCAACTGCCTGGTCGGTAACTCATCACGCCGGATCGTTTATGCGACCATTATACTCACAATTTCCCAACGACACTAAAGGTTTCGAAAACAGTTCTGAATATATGTTCGGAAGCGCTTTTCTCGTAGCGCCAGTTACCGATAAAGGTGTTACCAATCAGGAAATATATCTTCCTTCCACCAGCACATGGTTCGATTTCTGGACAGGTGAAGTATTTAAAGGCGGACAAACCGTAAAACGTGAAACACCGATAGAGATTATACCACTTTATGTAAAAGCAGGCTCAATTGTACCCTGGGGTCCAAAAGTACAATATGCAACAGAAAAAAGATGGAATGATTTAGATATCCGCATATATCCTGGCGATAACGGCGATTTTGTTTTATATGAAGATGAAAACGACAGTTATAACTATGAGAAGGGCGCATATTCAGAAATCCACTTCAAATGGAATGACACCACAAAAACACTTACCCTTTCGGATAGAAAAGGACAATTTAAAGGCATGCTGGGCCAACGCAAATTCAACATCGTGATGGTAAGTAAACAGAACGGAGCAGGTGTTGATAATCAAAAGATCAACAAATCATTTAATTATAGTGGCCGTAAAATTTCCGTTAAGCTTTAATCAAAAAAGCTACGCAGTTTTATAAAATACTTATCTACTAAATAAAGCATGGGCAAGGGAAAAGAATTATACTTTAAGGCAGCGGCATTGGCGCTGCCATTGGTATTTTTATGCTTCATCGAAATCATGTTGAGATTATTCAACTATGGCTTTGATCCATCTTTGTTTATCAAAGATCCCGATCAAGAGGGCTATATGATGATGAACCCTACCGCCTCTTATAAGTTTTTTTCTACCAGTGCCAATGCAACACAGGGTAACCGCGAACGCTTTAGCATTGTAAAATCTAAAAATACCTATAGGATATTTGTGATAGGCGAATCGACCACTGCCGGCTACCCATACATGCACAATGGATCTTTCCACAGGTGGTTGCAATACCGGCTGATGCACCAATACCCTGATCTTAACTTTGAGGTGGTTAATGTTTCCCTTACCGCAGTAAATTCGTACACGGCATTAGATTTTGCCAAACAAATTGTTAATTATCAGCCAGATCTGGTACTGGTTTATACCGGGCATAACGAATATTACGGCGCTTTGGGCATTGGCTCTACCAGCCAGATTAAGGGGAATAGCACCTGGATAAAACTGGTCATTAAACTGCGCGAACTTAAGTTGGTACAGTTATCAGACCGCATCATTGAGGCTATTGCCAAACGCTTTGGCAAAAGAATTGATAAGCGCGAAAACCTGATGAAACGCATGGTAACCAAGCAGCAAATTGCTTATCAATCGGCCGATTTTAACCGTGGTATAGCTCAGTTTAACAGCAATATGGACGAATTGTGCCAGTTATTGTCAAAAAAACACATCCCAACCGTAATCAGTACACTGGTAAGCAACGAAAAAGATCTTGAACCATTCATCAGTACAGGCAAATTTTCAGCTCAAAAGCAATACGAAAATGGCGAAAAATTATACTTAAATGGTGATTTTAAAGCCGCAAAAACAAATTTTGTTTTGGCTAAAGAGTACGATCAGCTGCGTTTCAGAGCGCCGGAAGCCTTCAACCAAATCATTAAAAAGCTGTGCAGGCAATACCCCGGTATTTACCTCGCTGATACCCGTGCCTTGTTTGAGAAAAACGAGATTAGCGGAATAATTGGCAAAGAAACCATTTTAGAGCATGTTCATCCAAATTTATTGGGTTATGCAATCATGAGCGAATCTTTTTATCAACAGATTAACAACAGAAATTTAATACCTGAAAAAAAACAAAGCGAAATGTCTTTTGCACAATTGCTGGCTAACATGCCCGTTACCAAAGTAGATTCGCTATATGGTGCGTATCAGATTATGATGCTCCGCTCGGGTTGGCCCTTTAATGAGCCCATAACAGCTACTTATAACCGTGGAAATTCCACAGACGAACAACTTGCCGGCGCATTGGCGGTAGACAGGATTACCTGGCGAACAGCCATGGATGAATTGTATAAAACTGCTATGGCCACAGGCGACAAACACAAAGCCTTAAAGGTTACCGAAGCTGTACTCCTGGAAAACCCTTACCAAACCAGTTATTACACTTATGCAGGCCGCCTGGGTTTTGAACTGGCAGATCTGAAAACCGCAGATTTTTATTTCAAAAAAGCCTACAACATCTCACCAACGCCTGAGAATGAAAACAATCTTTTCCTGTTTTATTTTAAATCTGACTTACCGGAAAAGGCACTGCAATTTAATGATGGACTAAAACATGCTGGTGAGCAAGGCTACCTGGATGCACAAACCGAAGAAATAATAAAAAATATCATCAAACTCAAAAAAGAAACTCCATCTGATAACATTAATGAATTAATTGCAAGCTATTATCACCAACTCCGGGCCGATGAAGCTGCAGTAAAATATAGGAAGAAAAATAGCAGGTAACATGATCAACAAAAAACTAGAAAACAGGAAATTCGGCCTTATTTTAGGTGCTACAGTTATTTTGTTTTGCCTTATTTTTTGGAGGGGAACCTACCCGCAGCAAATCTTACTGTTGCTATCAAGTGGATTAATCTTAATGGCAATCTGCGCTCCTGAACACCTTGAACCTATAAGAAAAATATGGTTAAAGGTTGGAAATTTTCTGGGAATGGTTAACGGTACAATTTTGTTAACCTTAGTATTTATCTTCATCTTAACCCCTATTGCCTTTTTACTTCGCCTGTTTAAAAAGCAGGGTTTAAAAACAAAAAAGAATAAGCAGTTGGTTTCTTATTGGGAAGAGGTATCAGACCGGGCGATGGGTTCTTTTAATCAACAGTTCTAATTAACACATACAATGGATATACTGATCGAATTTTTCCATTTTTTAACCCAGCGTAAAAAATACTGGTTATGGCCCTTGTTTATCATTCTGCTTATCTTGGGAGTAGTACTGGTAGCAGCGCATGGCTCTGTCCTGGCCCCTTTTATTTACAGTTTATTCTAATCGGGCACGCAGCATGGGCTATATTCTTGGGATTTCGGCTTACTATCACGACAGTGCAGCATGTTTGTTGAAAGATGCAGAAATTATTGCTGCTGCGCAGGAGGAACGTTTCTCCAGGATTAAAAATGATGAGTCATTCCCCACAGAAGCAATTAAGTTCTGCCTCAAATTTGCTAATATTTCACTGGCAGAAGTTGACCATGTTGTATTTTACGAAAAACCCTTCCTGAAATTTGAACGCTTGCTCGAAACTTATGTTCATTTTGCACCCAGGGGATTAAAGTCTTTCCTAAAGGCGATGCCAATATGGTTAAAGGATAAATTATTTATCAAAAAAAACATAGCCAAAGCGCTTCATAACATAGATCCCAACTGGGAAAAATCGCGTACCATTCTATTTACCGATCACCATCATGCACATGCAGCTTCTACTTTTTACCCGAGTCCATTTGAACAGGCTGTGGTATTAACCGTTGATGGCGTGGGCGAATGGACTACCACTGCGGTTTCAATAGGCAGTTCGGCAAAATTAACTTTAAAAAAAGAGATCAATTTCCCAAACTCCCTAGGTCTTTTATATTCTGCTTTCACCTATTATTTGGGTTTCAAAGTCAATTCTGATGAATATAAAGTAATGGGTTTAGCTTCTTATGGCACACCGGTATACAAACAGCTTATTTATGATCATTTAATTGATGTTAAAGCAGATGGTTCCTTTCTCCTGAACATGGATTATTTTGATTACTGTACAGGGTTGAAAATGACCAATAAAAAATTCGACAAGCTTTTCGGTCATCCCGCCCGTGCAAAAGGCGATGAATTATTGGCATTTCACAAAGACATGGCCAGTTCCATACAAAAAGTGACCGAAGAGATCATGATTAAGCTGACTCAAAGTCTTTACAGGGAATTTAAAATAGATAATCTATGCATTGCAGGCGGAGTGGCATTGAACTGCATTATTAACTCAGCCATCAGACAACATTCTGGATTCAAACATATCTGGGTACAACCTGCAGCAGGCGATGCTGGTGGTGCATTGGGTGCCGCTTACAGCGTATTTTACGAGCATTTATCTGGAGTTAGGAATGTTGATCCGCAGGCGGACGGAATGAAGCAATCACTGCTCGGCCCAAGCTATACCCAGCACGAAGTGATCAAAGCACTTTCCGTCTATGGCCTGAATTACGAAGAAGTTGATCATGAACTTTATTATCGTAAAATAGCAACATACTTAGCCGATGGCAAGGTAATCGCATATTTCAGAGGAAGAACAGAGTTTGGACCAAGAGCACTGGGTTGCCGAAGCATTCTCGCAGATCCCAGAAACAGCGAAATGAAAGCCATACTTAATGCAAAAATTAAGTTTAGAGAGTCTTTCCGTCCCTTTGCGCCCGCTATTTTAGCAGAATTTGCCGATTTATATTTTCGTGAAGGCTCAAAAAACCGATATATGTTATTCACAGAAAACTATTTAGGCAATAGCAATGGTTATCAATTATCCGATGCAGTTTTAATTCCCGGAGCGGTACACGTTGATGGTACGGCCCGGGTTCAGCTCGTGAGCAAAGCACATCATCCTGATTTTCATCAACTAATTACGGCATTCTACAACCTTACAGGATGCCCGGCAGTGATTAATACCTCTTTAAATGTAATGAACGAACCTATGGCCTCAAGTCCTGAAGATGCCATACGCTGCTTTTTAAATACTGAAATTGATGTTCTAGCTATTGAAGGTTTACTGATCGAAAAAAAAGGATTGGACCCTGTTGAAATAAACTTACCCGTTACTGTCCATATTCATGCTTAAAAACTCATCAAGCATGGAAAAATCAAATATGAAAACAGACAAGCGTAAAAATAACGTAATTAGTTAAAAATGAGCTATTTCTAGTTAAAAAGCTGTCATTATAGTTTTGGGGTTCTGGTTAATTTGCTGAATACATCAATCAACTCCTAAAACAATGAACAACTTACCAAAATTAATGCTGCAGTGGCGAATCGGTGCCGCACTTTCCTTCATCTTATTATTAAACTTTACAGCATGTAAGAAAGCCCAGGTAGAACCTGATCCTCCTGCAAATCAAACCAGTGCGCAGACAGCGACCGTCCTGCAGATTTATAAACCAAAATCTATGCAGAATATGGATTGGACCTCTACCGAAAGCGAATGGTGTTATCCTCGTTCTAAGCAATCTGATCACTTTATTTTGTTCTGGGGAAAAGGATATGGCAGCAACAATCCTTCCTCCACAAATGTAGATTCAAAATACCGCGTAGATATTGATGATTTGCTGGCCAAGGCCGAATCATTTTATAATTTGAATGTGAATACCTTGAAATTTGCCACTGTTGGAAATGGAACTTCAAAATTGGACCAATATAAAATGATGATCTTTTTATATTATGAGGATGGCTGGCGTGCAACTGGTTCAGGATACGACGATACCATAGGTGCATTGTGGATAAGTCCGCAGACCTGCCGGCCGGTTGGCTCAACAATCGGACATGAGATTGGCCACAGTTTTCAATATCAGGTATCTTGTGATTTAGGCACTTCTCATGGCTTCAGATGGGGTTTCGGAGGCAATGGAGCAGGTGGAAATGCCTTTTGGGAACAAACCGCACAATGGCAAGCTTTTATCTCCTACCCTGATGAACTTTTTAGCAGCTGGTTCGATCCTTACCTGGATAATTACCAAAAACACCTTATCCACGAAGATTACCGTTATGCCAACTACATGATCCATCAGTACTGGGCACAAAAAAGAGGCATTACCGTTATCGGAAAAATATGGCAGGCATCACAGAGTTATGAAGATCCGATTCAGGTTTACCAACGTTTATACGGACTTACGGTGAGCCAACTAAACGATGAATTATATGATGCTGCATCTAAATTTGTAACCTGGGATATTGATAACATCCGCACGCTGGGTGCAAGCAAAATTGGTGCACATCATTATAAAATGAACCTGATGAGCGATGGTGCTTTCCAACCGGATCCAAGCTTTTGCCCGCAAACAACCGGTTACAATGTGATGCCTTTAGAGGTGCCTGTAGCAGGTACAATTGTTACAGCCGCATTTCAAGGCTTGCCAAATGCCTCGGGCTATAATCAGGTTGATGCCAGCATAGCCGGCTGGAGGTATGGTTTCGTTGCCTTATCAACAAATGGTACGCGAAGTTACAGCACCATGTTCTCAAGTGCCTCCGGAAATGCAACCTTTACTATTCCAGTCAATTGCAGCCGCCTTTGGTTCGTGGTATCCGGCGCCCCTACCCGATATAATCCGCATGCCTGGGATGATAACAATAGCAATGATGAACAATGGCCATACAAAGTAAAATTCCAGAATACCAGTTTACCGGGTTACAATAATCAGGCACCTAAAGATGCAGCCTTTACTTACGACCTTGAATTAAAGCGGAGTACCACTTCTTACGATTATACCACAGCCGAAATTGATATTGCTAAACTGGCTTCTGCCTTTCAATTACCTAAACAAGATATTACCAACAAAATAGGAACCGACATTAAATTTTACGCAATTGAACCTAACAACAACCTAAATGCTACCCTAACAGCTAATGGCTACGGACAGTGGTTCGATGCCAACGGTTATGTAGTTAGCTACAGTTCGGCTAATTCACGTGTGTTTTGCGAGTTTGATGCACAAAATTTTAAGCTAAGCGCTGGTCAGTATCCTAACCGTGTTAATACGGGTGATAAATATACCATGAAACAGGCATTGGTTTATACATTAGCTTCTGGCACTAAAGTGACCGCTACCTTCACTGTTAATCTGACTATAAAATAATGGCTTCGATCAAACCTAAAAATGCCCGGATCGTCTTTATGATCCAGGCATTTTTGGTTAGTTTCATTAGTGGCTGGTATCATACCTCCCACTAGCTATTGCGCTTTTCGAAGGTTTTGTTTTATACCGATAACAAGCGTTAATAAAGTGATAGATCTGCATTGTTTTTTGACTATCTCTTCCCTACACCTTCACTCGTCATCATTACTCTTTTAAGTGTTCCATCTTTGTTGTAAAAAACTTCATCAATACAAACCGATCTGTTATTGCTTCCTCCTCCAGGCTGCATAGCCCCGTTATGATAAATGAAATACCATTTGTTTTTAAACTCGATGATAGCTTGATGGTTGGTATCACTATTGCCTGCTATTTCGTTTAAAATCCCCTGATATCTCCATGGACCATCAAGGGATTTGCTCGTCGCATATGCAATTTTTTCAGGGAAACCAGTAGCATAAGACAGGTAATAAGTTCCCTTTTCCTCGTGTATCCATGGCGCTTCGGTAAAGTTAAAGCCTTCAAAATTGATCCTTTTTACAGCACCATCAATTTCGATCATATTTTCCTTTAATTTCGCATAATAACACTCACTATTTCCCCAAAATATCCAGCCCTGACCTTTTTTATCTATGAAGACAGTTGGATCAATACATGCCCAATAATTTTTGGAATCATAACAATCTTTGTTGGTTAGAAGAGGCTTTCCAAGCGCATCTTTATACGGACCTTCGGGTTGATCTGAAACCGCGACACCTATGCCCAGTGCATTGGTGCTGATATACCAATAGTATTTGCCATTCCACTTAATCACCTGACCGGCGTAAGCATCGCCACCTTTGGCCCATGAAAAGTCTGATAGCTTAAGCGGCACAGGGTATTGAGTCCAGTTTTTCAGATCAGTTGTTGAAAAAACCGACCAATCTTCCATTTTAAAAGTTTTTTGCTTTCCACCTGCGTCGTGCCCTGTAAATAGCCATAGTTTTCCCTCATCTACAATCGCTGCCGGATCTGCTGTATATTGGTGCGTGATAATCGGGTTTCCATTAGCTACGAACTGAAACCGATCGCCAGGAAGTTTAGGAACAAGCAATTCCCCAGGCATACCTTTCCAAATGCTATTTAGATGACGGGCCTCCTGACTCGTTAACCCGATTACACTTCCATGTCTTGGAAAAAAATTCTTGGTAAATGATAATGGGGCAGCACTAAAGTTAAACAGGTCGGTACTCTTCTGATATTCATATTTACCTTTTGTATACAAATCATACATCAATATATAATCTGGAGAATCGTTTAGTTTAAAAATACTTGATCCTTCCACAAGAGTGCCCGTTCCGGCGTAAACATCCAGGTATTTAAAATCTTCTACCCAAGGCCCCTTCAATGATTTCGAAGTGGCCTGCTGAATTCCATTTTTAACTTCTTTTCCATCTACTTTGGTATTTCCCTTATAAAAAAAGTGGTATATACCTTCTTTGTAAATAATATCACCATCAATACCGCCAAATTTCGGACTAAACATTAAAGTTGGCTCTTTTTCAAAACCTGTGAAGTCCTGGTTGGCATAGGCGCAATAAAAATCAAGCTTTTCATTATCCTCAAACCTGATGGTAAAATACACCAGGTATTTTTTTGCAATCGGGTCATAAATCGTTTGTGGCGCCCATACCCATTTCACCTTAGCAAAAGTTGCAGGATATTCTTTTGCCAAGTCTACAGCACTATGGCTCCAGCAACCTAAATCTGAAGATTTCAGCATGACTATTCCAGTATTCCTGACCCAGCCGTTCTTATGGGTATTCATATCTGTTGCTGTTATAAAAAATCCGCTTGCATCTTCCTTTCTGAGGATGTGGGGATCACGGATACCACCAGAATTTGCAATGGTATCCGATTTTATTACCGGGTTGTTATGGTTAAGTGCAGACCAATTTGTTCCATCAATACTTGCCGCAAAGCGTAGCTGTTCCTGCGCTTCCCCTGGGCCCGATCCTTCAAAATAGGCAAAAAGATACCCTTCAAATTTCTTTGGATATTTTACTTCCTGAGAGAAACCACCAAAAAAAACAATTGCCAACGCGACAATTAACACCATACATTTCGTATAAAACTTCATAGTTCAAATTATTTGGAATGCTATCGATCAGGTAATTAGAAAATTATCCTGCGATTATATTTTGATTGACCAGATTAATCTTTTTTGGTTAGAAACTATTTACAGCCATTTAATTGCATAACATACATTACCGTGAACACAAATAAACGTGCAAATAACATTTATTTCCAAATGTAAAGAAACACAATGAGATATTTTAATATCGGTGAAGGTTTCTGTCTATTGGTCTTTCATCAAGTTGCTACTAAAAAGGAAACCTGCAACTACAAAAGCAATTTTAAAGCAAATTAGGCCTAATCCTCCTTAAAATAATATAAAATTATTGATTTACCCCCCAAAATGGATTGATTTACAACCCCTCCTACAATTGATTGTACATTATATTTGAACCACATACGCAATTATATAATACTTTCTTGTAATTACCTAACCATATATTATATGAATCTAAAATGTTTACTAATATCAGCAGTAAAGAAAAAAGGCCAAGCATCAATCGTGGCGGGTATTCCGATTAAAAATTTCTACGCATAAGAGATAACCTAATCAATCTTCACAAAATCAAAATTTCATTGCTAACGCCCAGAGATTTTTTAATTCAAAAATTTTGCGCCTTTGGGAAATATAAAACCCTTGGTTGTCGCGTAAACTGCCATACAAAACCTTAACTTAATTATGAAAAACAAAATGCTTTTTTTAAAGTACGCGGGTGCGATTCTAGTAGCCGCCGTTTGCACGATCAGCTGTAAGAAGGCGGCTGAGTTAAATCTTAGTGAGACAGAAACATTTGATTCGGCAATAACCAAACGAAAAATTCAAGCCATACAGGCAATAGAAATTCCACAGGCACTTGCAAATGGAACTTTTTATATCATGAATAAATTAAGCAGCAAGGTGATAGATGTGCCGGGAGGCCAAAATGGCAACAATACAAGTGTATCGCAGTGGGGAGGAACAGGTGGCACTAACCAACAATGGAAACTAACAGCCTTATCTGGTGGATACTATAGCATAATCGGGGTAGAAAGTAACCGGGCGTTAACTGCTGCTGATAATACAAACGGTGGCAATATTCAGATAAACGACTACACCGGTGCCAATAACCAGCAATGGCAATTTGTATCATTGGGTAGCAACTATTACCGCATTGTAAACAGGGCAAGTGGGAAAGCGCTGGATTTATGGAACTCTTCATTGGAAGACGGCGGCGACATAAACCAGTATGATTCTAATAGTGGCGAGAACCAACAATGGGTTTTAGTGAAAATAAAATATAACGGACAGGTTGGCTGGACATGGACATCAACTGCTGGCGTTCCTGCAGATGTGATTACCAGAATAACAAATGCCATGAATAATGCATGTGCACGCTACAATGCCGGTGCCGATTGGGATGCCAGAACCCTAAGTGTTACTTACAATACAGGTGTTCCAACAGCTGAAGCTAATGTAAATGGTAGCATCAGTTTCGGTGCAAATACCAGTTATCAGAATGTACGTACGGCTATGCATGAAATGGGGCATTGCTATGGCGTAGGACAAACTGGGGGATGGTATAACCTAACCAATGGAGGAACATACTCTGGTACAAATGGTATTGCGACCATCAGGGCGCTTGAAACCCCCACCAGCAATATCAGTGCGGGAGGTGGCCACTTTTGGCCTTACGGATTGAATTATGATTCAGAATGGTCGGAAACGGGCGCCTTCAGACACGTTAAAGTTGTACGTGCCATGGATTTAGACGGAGTTTATTAGTTAGTCGGTCAGTTAGTTGATAGCTTACGGGAGTGTTAAGTGAATAACTCAGGTTATATATTGATGCTCCCCGGCTATTTATACAAGGAATTCTATCCTTATTGAAATCAACATTCGATAATTATCGGATGAGAGAGGCTTTTTTCAGCCGATAGCATGTCACAACTTTTAGGGGGAAACAATCTTTATATAATCATTGCAAAAGGAAAGATTACATCTTCATTCCCTTTCCTGAAAATCGGAATAAACACTCAGCAATGACGATCTTACTTAAGTATCTATCAAGAAAACACCCTTTCAGCTATTTGGCGCCGATAAAAACCTGTTCCTTAAAAGTGCGAATTTATGCAGTACAATGGTAGGCGATCGTAACCATTAAAATCTTAGCGAGTGTATTATATCATCAGCAAGAATGATTCTCTTTCATCTTAATATACCAGTTTGCTGCTTAAGATGATTTCATCGTCGAGGCTAAATCCAAGCTCATTCAATCTACAATTTCAAAAAAATTCTTTAAAGGAGTAAACATCTTTTATTATTACTTGTTAATACTACAGATATGTAAGATAAGCTGAAGTGGAATTGCTTCAATTGGATTGATCATAAAATAATTGGATTATATTTGAATCATCCATTCTGAAGCATAATAGATGCCACGCTAAAATACAAACTATGCAAACCAAAAATCAGCAGATTTCAGATCTGGTAACACTTAATGAAGAGCTGGAAAATTATTTTGCCAATACCATTATACCCCAGCTTTTTGTCGATTCAGAACTGATTTTAAGAAAATTTACCCCACCTGCCATGAAGCAGTTTTCGCTGAAAGCTGATTTTATTGGCAGATCAATACTGGATGTTCATGAAAATTTCAGATTTCCCACCATCATTGAAAATATAAAAACAGTGATTGCAACCGGAAAGATCCTGGAAAAGGAAATCCAGACTACGGATATGCATTGGTTTCAGATGAATATCTTGCCTTACATAAACAGAAAAGACAATAAAACAAATGGTGTTATTATCACCTTTGTAGATGTCACAGCCAGGATAAAAGATCTACGCGAACAAGAAAAACTTGTGGCAGAGCATGAGCTTCTACTTGATAGTATTGCCCACGACATTAAGAACCCCATATTAGCGCTAAGCCTTTCATTATCTGCCATGAAACTGGACGTTAATAAAAAGGCGGAAAGATTGCCAAAATTGATCGATGCCATGGAAAGAAGCCTAAATAACATCAAAAATGTTGTGGAAGATCTTGTGCGGGGCCGCTGGGATAAGCAGCGCAGTGATTATGCGGAAGAGCTTATAGACCTGGGAAATATAATTGAAGATGTACGCCTGTCCATTTCCAGCTTAATTCATGAATCGGGTGCGATTATTGAAACGGAATTAAAAGCAACAGAAATTACTTTTGTGCGCAGAAAATTACGCAGCATCCTTTACAATCTGGTTAGCAATGCAATAAAATATACACCAAAGGATAGAAAACCCCACGTAAAAATTCAAGCCGAAAAGCGCGGTAAATATATGCTCTTAAAGGTATCAGATAATGGAATTGGACTTACGGAAGAAGCCAAAAGTATTATTTTTGAGAAATTTAAACGTGTAAAAACTGGCGTAGAGGGATCTGGTGTGGGATTATACCTTGTACATACGATCGTGAACAACGCCGGCGGTAAAATAGAAATCGAAAACAATGCAGAGGTTGGCTCGGTGTTTAAAATATTCCTGAAAAATTAAGTTTTGTAGTATCACATCTTTGGTAATAAACAGGAACAGCCTCTGCTAATGGGCACAAGCTATGTTATTTTAACGGAGCACCGCAAAAACATACAACAGGATAGTATCTATAATGCCAGTGCAAGAACCCAAATCTATAAGTATGAGAAAGTTGGTGATTAATTTTTTTTTACTTATGGGTTTAACGTAAAAGTCCTGGCAATTGGCCAGGACTTTTATTTTTTTTAATTATTTTACAGAGGTGGTACTTGTACTTGACTATTATGATCAATCATTTCAGTTTGCCGATTAAACGTTAACCTTCAAATGATCAGGCACCGTCATCTACAAGTTTAATTGTTATCTGGTCTCAATGGGCAGTACAGCAGTTTTTAAACCTTTAGAAGAAACACTTAGATTTAATTTCCCAGCCTGTTCTGTTGATTGAACGGTAATCACCAGTTTGCCTTTAAAGGCCTTCATTTTTGGCAGGTGAAATAATTCCAGGCTTGTTGCATCGCCATTGGCTACTACTTTATATGTTCCTTTTCCGGTAACTTTAAAAGCTAAGCTATTCTCTGCATCAGGACATAAAGTACCATTCGCATCTACCACACTTGCCGTAATGTAGGCTAAATCCTTGCCATCAGCCATCAAATTTTTACGATCAGATGCTAACACGATATGGTGCGGTTTGCCAGCCGTTTTAACTTTTTGTTCAGCAACAGCTTTACCATTCTCATCATAGGCAATAACCTTTATTTCTCCTGGTTCGTATTTTACATCATTCCACATCAGTCGGTACCTGCTGGTATTGGACTTTTTATTTTTGCTTTGCCTGCCCTGGCTTTTGTTGTTAATAAACAACTCTGCTGATGGGTAATTGGTGTACACAAATACTGGTGTAACTTGTCCTTCACGCCCAGGGAAAGTCCAGTGAGGAACTATATGAAGAGTTGGTTTTTCAGGATTCCACTTGCTCCGGTAGAGATAAAACCGATCTTTAGGGATTCCTGCCAGGTCAATAATCCCAAAATAAGAACTGTGCGATGGCCATTTCTCATCGTATGGGGTAGGTTCGCCCAAGTAATCAAAGCCTGTCCAAACGAACTCGCCAATTACATATTTAAGTGAATCCTGCATTACAAATTCATCATCCGGAATTTGCGACCAGTTACAGTATTCAAGATCGTAAGATGAACTTTGATTATCGTTGTACATTTTCATTTTCTGCGGCACAACCGGGAATTTATATACTCCTCTTGAGCTCACGGTAGAGGCCGTTTCAGACCCCAGAATCATAGCTTGTGGCAAACGTTTGTATGCATCACTGTACCAGAATGGTTTATAATTAAAACCAGGGATATCCAATACCGAAGCAAAGTTATTATCTAAGGCATCTTTAATCCTATCCATACCCGCAGTAACCGGTCTGGTTGGATCTTCCCTGTGGCATATATCCTGTAAAAACTTTACAATCTTACCCCCTTCTTTGGTTGATTGATCGGGCACTTCGTTTCCAATACTCCACATCACCACAGAAGGATTGTTCCTGTTGGCATGGATCATGTTAACAATATCTTTTTCGGCCCACTCATCAAAAAGGTGACTGTATCCGTTTAAAACTTTAGGTGCTTTCCATTCATCAAAAGATTCGACCATAAGCATAAATCCCATTTCATCACATAACTTTACCAGCTCTGGAGCTGGCATATTGTGTGAGGTTCTAATGGCATCGCAACCCATATCTTTCAATAATACAAGCTGCCTGCGCAATGCAGCTACATTGATGGCGGCTCCAAGTGGCCCCAAATCGTGGTGGTTGCAAACGCCTTTAAACTTGCGGTAAACCCCGTTTAGCGAGAACCCTTTTTCTGCTTCGTATTTAATGGAACGGATACCAAAAGTAGTGGTATATTCATCTTTTAAGCTGTTCCCAGCATATAGTTTTGTGATGGCCGAATATAGGTTTGGTGTTTCCGGCGACCACAATTCTGGCTTTCTGACAACTAAATCTTGCTCAAACTCATTCAAATCACTTTCATTCAAAATCTTGGTTGCAGAAGCTACCGTTTCGCCTTTTGCATTTACAATGGTGGTTTGCAGGCTCAAACCAGTATAATTCCCACTAAGTGAATTTACCTGAGTTCTTATTTTTACACGCGCAAAATCTTTATTGATTATGAGGGTGGTAATATAAGTACCCCAAACCGGGATACTTACCTCATCCGTTATAATGACATGCACATTCCGGTACAGGCCGGCCCCGGGATACCAGCGTGACGCTTCCGGCAAATTTTCCAGGCTAATGGTAAGTGTATTTTTGCCAACTTTCATTTTGTCGGTTACGTTTATTGAAAAAGAATTGTAGCCGTACGCCCATTGCCCAACAGCTTCTCCATTCAAAAACACTTTAGGGTAGCTCATGGCGCCATCAATCAAGATCACTGCTTTTTTACCTTTTGTAAAAGCAGGTGCAACAAAAGTATTCCGGTACCAAGCTTTGCCAACAAAAGGCAAGCCACCTGTTCTTCCTGTTTTTAATGATGCTGTTTGCTCTCCGTTTTGTACAATCTTTACATTTTGGCTATCATTGTTCCCATCAAAAGGACCTTTTATTGCCCAATCATGCGGTACACTTACCGTTTCCCATTTGGTGTCATCAAAAGCAGGATTTTTGGCCTCAGGAAAATCACCTTTGCTAAACTTCCAGTTTTTTTCCAGCAGGTATTCTGTCCTACCCTGACCATGTACTGTTCCGCAAAACAATACAGTGAACATTAAAACGGATAAACCCCAACATAATGATATTTTGATTGCATTCATCCTCAAATCTAAATGTTAAAACAGTGCTCAGCAATTTAAGGAAACAACAGGTTAAAATAAGTCAATAAATGGTTTAATTTTAGCTGGTCTGCTTACAAAAGCAGGGTGCATCTAAAGGTGTTGCTTAATTAAAATTGATGAATGGCGACCTGATTTTTAAATAAAAACATTGCACATGAAGAGGCTGCATTCTTGATGAAATGATGAATTTGCTATTCGGAATGTAATGAAGAATCTTTTTGTTAATTATAATTTTAACCGTCTATTTTGATCATCGGTTGATGTAAAAATCAAAAACCACCTACAACTTTCGTTACAGATGGTTAGTTTTAATCTTGACAATAATTATTTGGTTAGTGCTAGTGTTTTTTGGTGCTCCACTTGTATCAAACGACAGTAGAATTCCCAGTCAATATTGGGGCTTCTCATTGCTGCAACTGATATTATTTTTGTTTTATCATTCTGATTTGCAGCGTACATATTTTTAAAATCTTTCAGGGTTGTTCTCATTGAACGTAGAACTGCAAAAAATCTGCGATCATAGAAAACGATTTTATTTTTGTTTCTTTTGCTAGATTTATATTCATCATTGGATGCTTCACTGTAGGCTTTCTGAAGCTTATCAAGAATTATAAGTCTGTCGCTGATATTTTTTATTGACTCTTCTGACAGATCCATATCTTTAATACCGATAATTTCTCTTTGGTTAGTTAAGACCGTAACACCGTCAATGTTTATTTCCTGTTTACCATCTCTAGAGAACAAATAGATCGGGGTAGGTAAATCATCGATATCAACCGAATCCAATTTTATTAAGTTTTTGTTAAAGTTTGCACGGGTAGCTGATAATCCCTCTGTTGAGAATGGTTTAACAGATTGGGCTTTAGCGCTAATCATTAATAATGATAACACAATGATTTTAAGAGCGTTGTTCATAAAACAAAGATACCCTTAATTATTTCTTAAAGTTTACTTAACAAAAATGAGTCCTTGATATTTATCAATAAAGTGCCTTGAAAAGGCTGGTTAGCGTTTTTAGGAACATAAAAAAAGTACAAATATTCCTTATTTGTGTATTACTTATATGACTTTTTCAGAATTCCTGTATCAAAATTGCATTATATAAACCAAGTTAAGGTCTAAAGTCAGCCTCACTTACACCTGAGTTAATCTTTAGTTCAACAACGTTCAGGGTCTGTAAATGATCCTTATCACCAATTTTCATCTCGGATGCAAAGGTCAGTCCTGAATATTTTTTATAACTAACATAGAGTGTAGTAGAAAAACTGTTTTTGTTTATATCCTCTACCTTATCATCCCGCATAAGCAACTTGCTTTCCTTATCAAAATACAACAGTTCAACCAATCCGCTTTTACGAGTTGCCTTGATCTTGTAGCAGTCCTTAACACCCACTTTTTCTTCACCCAGAAATTCGAGCGTCCATAGTTCGGGCATAATCCAATCAAGTTCATTAAAAATATTATTCCTATCGAACTTATCTTTAAATTCAGCAAGATCCGCCTTCTTTACCTCTCCATTAACGGTTTCAAAAGCATTCTTTCCATCAAACCAATTTTGAAATACGGTTCTGCCCTTATATACGATATTAAAACTACCTTTATTTGGCAACATTTCCTTTGTAATATAGTTTACCTCTCTACCCTCCATTTCGGTCTTGATATTGCTGTACAAGGTTGTAATACTACGGAGAAAGGTCTCACCGCCCATTTCCTCAATGCAGTTTTTAACGATAGTCAGGGGATCCGGCTTCGCAGTCTCCTGAGCCAGAAGCGTAATGCTGCCAAGGGTGAATAACAGTACAATGGGTATCGTTTTTGGAAACTTCATTTTTACGGGTTGAATGTTTTATTTTAATGATTAAGTATGCTAATAGTATCGGTTTTAATCTGGTTTTATCTCCTGCAAAGCTTGCGATGAGCCATTCTCATCTGGCTCTATCATTTTGCCGGTTTTAAAGTCATATCCAAATGCATCATAATCCTCATTCCCTTCTCCCTTTGGATTATCGCCATACTCATTGGGGCCAAAATCACCTGCCGAAAAAAACATCGGAAAAGCGTAAAAAGGCACCAACTGCCACCAGCCTGATTTACCTAGATCATGACAGCGTTTTGCGCCCTGAGAAATCAACAGATAGATCGGCAATAGCAAGATAATCTCAATCCAGCTGCCAACTGACTTATTATTCTCAAAAATTAGCACAAAAAAGTAAATAATCAGATAGAAGATTTGGGTTAAAGCGAATTCCGTACGGCGGATTCTGCCATAAAAAGAAAAGGGGTCTTTGAACATTGGAGAGGCGTTTATTTATTTGCCAGTTTAATTTGGAACAAAGTAATGATTATTAGATCAGATGTCAAATATTTTTTTTACTGAAGCTAGCAAACTGACCAATTAAAAGTTACTAACTACAAAAGCGGATGATTGTTGCGAAAACGCCCATTAAAAGCAATAAAAAAGCCCCTTTAATATGATTTAAAGGGGCTAAATAATATGGTGGAGAATATCGGATTCGAACCGATCACCTCTTCACTGCCAGCGAAGCGCTCTAGCCAAATGAGCTAATCCCCCAGGTATTAATATTCAATAATAAAATAATTACACATTGAATAACAAGCTTCTGGCTTGAGCAGCAAAAATAGCAAATACTTTCTCGAATGCAAATGATAATTTAACTTTTTAATTAATCTTTAAATTTTAAGGCAAACAATGCCATTAATCAGATTACGGCAAGGGCCGGTTGCATAGGGTAAATTGATGAATAGAAAAAGTATAAATGTGGCAACCAGTAACACGATAAAAACATAATGGCCTTAAGAGCACTGTCCATATAACACATGGCTACAAGAGCTAAAAAAGGGACAATAACGACATTGATAAAAATTACCGAAAATAAATCTTCAATGTTAAGTGGGCACTAAATATTGTGTAGATTTCGTTCCTTAAATGTTTATACTAAACATTTTCTTTAACCGCCGTTTTATTTAACAGCGCCTGATAGCAATCCACAAATTGAGCAACGTTAAAGCCATCCATCAAAGCATGATTTACATGTATAGAAACCGACATTATTTTTCTTCCGTTTTCATCTCTAAGCTTGCCAAAAGATATTTTAGGGCAACTATCCTTATAAGCGTAGTTTCGCGCATGTGATAGAGAGGTAAAATTTAACCAGGGCAGTGCCGAATAATGGATTACATTTTCGCCTGATGAGGAAGGGATTAAGCCAGTGCCGGCCTGCACTTTTTCAATTTCATGATTAGCTGCCACTCTAAAATCTTCAAAATCCGCATGAAAATCCATATAACCAAACCCAAAAGTTCCGTTTGGACGATTAATGGTTGCCGCAGCATTTACAATATCGTATTTCCAAACTTCGCCATCAATAATGCGATATTTAAAGGGCTCTACATTATTGGCCGCTACCAAAGATTTGTGCAGGTAAAGCAGAAAAAAGGAAATGTTTTGTTCTTTTGCTTCTTCGTAGGTAGCCGTACAATCTACATCTACAGTAACACCGAAGAAAGGCTCTTCAAAGGCGCTAAAAAATTTAAAATGATCTTTTCTGATCCAGGTATTGATATCTATTTTTTCTTTCATTCAATTAATTTTGGTAAGACCTCAGATAGACTTTCCATCTGGTAAAAATTTACATGCTCAACGGTATGATCAATATGCTCATGCACCCACGTAGTATGAAAAGGAATATGAACAGCATGTCCGCCAATATTCAACACAGGTAAAACATCCGATTTTAAAGAATTACCCAACATTAAAAACTCCTCAGGCTTACAATCCAGGTGTTTGATTAGTTTTTGATAATCTTTTTCCTGTTTATCACTCATAATTTCGATGTGGTGAAAATAGTGATCAAGTCCTGATTTTGTCAATTTTCTTTGCTGATCTAGTAAATCGCCTTTGGTAGCCACTACCAGTTTATATTTTCCATGCAGGGATTTCAGCACTTCTTCAACACCATCAATCAGTTCTACCGGTTTATTAAGCATATCTTGTCCCAGTTCTATGGCCCTATTAATCACGATTGGGTCTATTTTACCAGCTGTTATCCTTAAAACAGTTTCAATCATACTCAATACAAAACCCTTAATTCCATAACCATAAAGGGGTAAATTGGCTATTTCCGTTTTATAAAGTTCTGCCAGGATTTTATGGTGCGGCATAAAATCTTCTAATAGGCCTGCAAACTGATTTTCGGTTTCCCTGAAATAGGGCTCATTTACCCAAAGGGTATCATCTGCATCAAAAGCAATTACAGTAATTTGATTTTTCATGGTTATGCTTACTTTAGCACCACAAAAGTAAAGCAGTAACGACCTTCAAAAAAGGACATTTGTCTCAACTCAATAAATATGTTAAGAACCAACCTTACTTTCTTGTCCTTTATTGAACGTTTTTGCGCTGAAAATAAAGAGGCAAACATTACGCTTAAGAATTTTAAAGCAGGTTATAGATTTATTGAGCAGGGCGAAAAAATCAACAACATTTACATCATTAAAGAAGGCATCAGCAAATGTTTTATTTCTGAAGAGAACGGTAAAGATTTTATTATCGAATTTTTAGGGAAGGGCGAAGTAGTTGGCGAATTAGAAGCGCTAAAAAAGATTACTTGTCTGTGCAATGTAGCTGCAATTAGTGATGTTACGGCTTATGTTATACCTCATTATCTTTTTCTTTTATTGATTAACAAAAGTGGCGAATTCACGACACTCCTACTACAGGAATTGTCTACCAGAATTATACAAACCAGTACACGCGCAGCTTTCCAGCAGTTATACACTTTAGAATATGCAATTTTAAAATTATTTAAATTACAAGCTGACGAGCATATTTCTTTCTCCAAAGAAGACATGGCTGCCTACCTGGGCATCTCCGTAAGGAGCTTTAACAGAAGCTTAAAGCAGGTTATAGCTAAAGGTGATTTTGATTCACCTGAATTTAAAAATACGCTGCAATTAACCAGTATGAAAAAGCTTCTGGAAAATTAAGAAACCCACAGTGTTTATGGTATAATTATTGCTAACCAATTAATTTTAGATTAATTGTAGCGTTTTCTCATTTCGATCCGTTTAAGCAATTGAGATTTAAAAAAAACCGCCATTTGCGGAAAATAATGTCACACAAAAAAACACATACAAATGAAAAAAAACTACTATCAATCCAAATTAAGATTTCCGAGTTAATCCAAATGTTGGGGTACGATCTATAAAAAATAGATTACTCCAAAATCAGGATGATATCCCTAATTATCATTGAAATAAAAAAGCATAGGTCAAAAAAACCTGCGCAATTACATTGATTCAGCTAATCTTAATTAAACATGAGCGCTTATATTAACATCTACACCAATTCTTTAACAGACGATCTTATCCCAACAATTTTAAAACGTTTAAATGAACATGAAAACGTTTTGGATATTAATTCTTCTTTTTCATTCAGAAATCCGAATGGAAACTTACCGATCGTTTTTAAATGGGACAAACCAAGCCTTGCAATATTTAACGAAAATAATTTAAAGTTAAATTTTAGTGTCTCTCTTAAATCATTCGATTTGAAAGAGTACAAGAAAAAGCTTTTTAAAGAAAAAATTATTAAACAGAGTATTGTGCAAAAGATTCTTGGTTTATTCAAAAAGAAAAAAAGAAAGGCTGCAAAACCCGTAAAACTAAGTGTAGCGGTTGAAGCACAATTACAAAATTGCAATAAAGTATTCTCTCTAAAATACCATTCTGGAGATGTATTCGAAAATCATTTTGCAACATTAATTGGCGCAATTATTACAGAACTAACCAATGGCATTTGCCATTTTACTCAAGAAAACGTGTGGCATGATGCTAAAGATGTACTAAGAGAATCTTTAGTTAACTTATACACGCTAGAAGAATTACCTAACCACATCAATAAAAATGCGATAGCAGTTGCGAGCTAAAATATTAGACTAATACAATTAGTCGTCATTTCGAGCGGAGCGCAGCGAAGTAGAGAAATCTTTTCATTGCGCTCCATCCGAAAGCCATTCAATCAAGATATCAATTCCTACCTTAAAGTTCACATCATCAGTGAGCAATACTCCAAACTGATCACGCTGGTGCAATCTCGCGAGGTTTCCTAAAATATCTGCCAAATCTTAAACATTTCTGGATAAAATTTGTTAAATCACTCTATAAAAGAAACCTGCAGGGTGCATATTTATTTTAATCTGAACACAACAATTACAGACGAATAACTTGCCGAAATCAGGAAATATTTTTTAATATTACGCCTGCACAAATAACGGCTTAATAATAATTTATTTATCCAAAAAAGCTATTAGACCAGAATATGAATGTAGAAGACGTTTTTAAGAACAACGAAAAATGGATCGCAGAAAAACTATCAATTGATCCCAATTACTTTACTGAGTTATCTAAAGGACAAAGTCCGGAGTTTCTGTATATCGGATGTTCAGATAGCCGTGTTACTGCTGAAGATTTAATGGGTATACAACCAGGACAGGCTTTTGTACACCGTAACGTAGCCAACCTGGTAAACAACGTAGATTTAAACGTGATGACAGTCTTAAATTACGCTGTGCGCCACTTAAAAGTGAACCATATTGTAGTTTGCGGCCATTATAACTGCGGAGGTGTTAAAGCTGCGATGCAACCTGCTGATATGGGCATACTAAATCCATGGTTAAGGAATATCCGTGATGTCTACCGCATCCACAAAGATGAGTTAAATGCCATTGAGGATGAAGGTGCGCGTTACAACAGACTGGTAGAACTGAATGTTCAGGAACAATGCGTTAACCTGTTAAAGACCGCAGCAGTACAGGAAGCCATTACCGAACGTGGAATAACGGTTCACGGTTGGGTTTTCGATATCCACACGGGTAAATTAATCGATCTTAAAATCGATTTTGAAGCCATTTTGAAGGATATTAAGGAGATTTATAATCTTTATTAGTTTAGCGTTTGGGCGTTGAGCGTTTGGCGTTCGAAACGCATAGAAACCATCCAAGCTTTCGAAATAAGATAAGAAGTCAAGTTTTAAAAACTTGACTTCTTTAAATATAAATCCCGAACTGTCGACTCAGGACTAAAGACTCCAGACTAATGACTAGCCTACCTTCCCATCCAACCGCCATCAACGGTCAAGATTGTTCCATGCACATAATCACTAGCGGGTGAGGCCAGGAATATGGTTGGTCCTTTAAAATCTTCTGGTGTTCCCCATCTTCCGGCAGGTATACGGGATAATATAGAAGTGCTTCTATCCTGATCTTCGCGTAAAGCAGAAGTATTATCAGTTGCGATATATCCAGGCGCAATCGCATTTACATTTACACCCTTTGAGGCCCACTCATTTGCAAAAGCCTTGGTTAAAGAGGCAATTGCACCTTTACTGGCGGCATAACCAGGAACGGTAATACCACCCTGGAATGATAGTAATGATGCTGTGAAAATCACTTTTCCGCTTCCCCTGGCAATCATTTCTCTACCAATTTCGCGTGTTAAAATAAACGGTGCTGTTTGGTTTACCGCAATTACTTCATCCCAATATTCATCTGAATGTTCGGCAATTGGCTGACGTAAAATCGTTCCGGCGTTATTTACCAAAATATCGATAACAGGATGATCTGCTTTTACCTGGGCCGCAAAAGCCAGGGTCTTTTCGCGTTTACCAAAATCACACTGGTAAGCATAGAATTTTCTACCCAGCGCTAAAATTTCTTTCTCAACAGCACTATCCTGAAGTTCGAGACTTGCAGAAACACCGATAATATCGGCACCTGCTTCGGCTAAAGCCAGCGCCATAGCTTTCCCTATTCCTCTTTTACAACCCGTAACTAATGCAGTTTTACCTGCTAAATTAAATATGTCAGACATGATGTTTAAAATTCATTTTTTAGATCTCTCCATTCCGCTACGCTTCATCCGATAGCTATCGGATCGAGATAACGGTAAGAAATTATTATTTCAGTTCGGTAATGGCGCAGTGATCCATATCGCCATAATCTAAGTTTTCGCCGGCCATACCCCAGATAAAAGTATAGTTGCTTGTACCTGCTCCCGAATGGATAGACCAGTTTGGCGAAATTACCGCCTGATCGCTGTGCATCCAAATATGGCGGGTTTCTTGTGGCTGACCCATAAAGTGACAAACACTCTGCCCTTTTGGAACTTCGAAATAGAAATAGGCTTCCATCCTCCTATCGTGTGTATGTGCAGGCATGGTATTCCAAACACTGCCCGATTTTAACTCGGTCATACCCATTTGCAACTGGCAGGTTGGCAAAACGCTGTTCACCAACAACTTATTAATTATTCTATGGTTTGCTGTTTCAGGCGTACCCAACTCTACAATCTCCGCTTCGGCTTTGCTTACCTTTTTAGTAGGGTAAGTATGATGCGCAGGGGCAGAATTGATGTATAATTTAGCGGCTTCGCCTGGTGTAGCAGATTCAAAAAACACTTCTTTTGTACCTTTACCAATGTATAAAGCTTCTTTATAATCCAGTTCGTATTTTTCGCCATCAGCAGTAACAATAGCTTTTCCGCCAACATTAATAATCCCTAGTTCCCTGCGTTCCAAAAAGTAAGTTGCTTTTAAATCATCAGGGTTTGGAAGTGCTATTTTCTGATCAACTGGCATTGCACCACCAACAATATACCTGTCAAAATGAGATAAGGTCAGGTTTACCTGATTGGCCTCAAATACGTTTTCGATCAGGAAATTTTCCCGCAAGGCAGCGGTATCCATTTGTTTAACTTCTTTAGGGCTTTGAGCGTAACGGCTTTCGAATTTATTCATTGGTTAAAAATTGAGTTTTGAGATCAGGACCTGAACTCATAACAGATCCTATGGCAAATATATTTATACGATATTTATTATTGGTATGAATACTCAACTTTATAATCCTTTTTTGTGGTTTCTCCGCTCCAGGCTTTTAAACTGGTCCATGGTGTGGGTGCATCTGTTCAGAATTTATGATCGGCAGGCAGTCCTAAGGTTAAAAGCCTGGTGAAGCAAACTGCGAACAGACCAGGAAGGCAGAAAAAAAAGTTTATATTTCATTTTCGTTAAATATCTGCGATTAATAGCTAAAACGAGTTTTTTCAATTATTTGGAGCGCAAATTCAGTACAATCATTCAGGTTTCTTCCCGCTCATTTGTAGTGCCGGCGTGAAGCCGGCAGCTACCATTCCAATCGGGTCTAGGCGGCAAGGCAGGCATTACTATTACTGGTTAATCGCACAGCCGGCAAACATCAATTTTCGCAGTTTTTGCACAAACCTCTGTTCATAAACCCGGTAGTAGCGTGCATCCCGATTTTTTCTATCGGGATAAAGCGAATAACGGGACTGCTGTTGCCGATGAAATACGGAACATTCATTTCCTGAACAAAACAATGGATTTATCTTTATTATATGGTGTAAATATTTCGTTTAGCATTTTAAAAAAAACGACTGAGTTTCTCAGCAACACTTAACCCTTACCTATTCTGCTAAGCTGTTGATCGAAATGCTTGTTCATCATACGCTGATAAACCTGTTCTGCGAGTACATACAACAAATCTACCTTCTCAAACAGACGTAATACGTCTGGTTCACCGATCGTGTAATTGTTTTCGTAGCGCACAGCCAGATAAGCTTCATCAAGCAAATGCAGCAGGCTAACCTCTTCTTCTCTATCATTAAACAACTCGGAAAGCGGCTTTACATAAGGTTTAATATACAATTGATGAACTTTAATGCGGTGTGTTTTTTTATCCTTTCCCATTACCAGAGTTTCGATGGCCCCGTACATCAGATCGAAAACCTGATGCAACATAAAAGCGCAGTATGCTAAATTTTGCTGTTTAAAATAGAATGTTGCGCCCGATAAAAATTTATTGGCCTTATCAATTCCCTGGCGATAAATGGTGCTCACCTGATCTGCAACAAGTTCCGGTGTGCCCCCGTTTAGAAAATTTCCGGATGTACTGAATAAACAATTTTGAGCGGTGGTGGCATAGTAAAAAAACAAACTTCCCTGCAGTAATGCCTGCTCCACCTCGTGTACATGAAAAACCCGGTAACTCAATTCCATTTGCCCGTTAAATACAATATTTAATACCGGCGTTAATTCGTTTAAAATACGTACATGTTTAAACGAAACCATAATCAGCATTTCTGGAACTGCCTTACCAGCCAAAAAGTTATTATGGAGATAAATATACTGAGCAGGTACCGCAGCCGTAATGCCCTTTAATAAACGCACTATGCTTTCATCTTTTAGCGCATCATGACCCAGGTTTAAAGATTTACTCCTCATAATAACCCCTTTCATCATTTTCAATTAATGCAGGAGTATTGATCATTACAAAAAAAGCTTCCATAATCATCATCATGCTTTCATACTGTTCAAACAAAAATTCCTTATCCATTAGTTTAATGCTGCTTCTGGTACTGAAAGCCGCATATAACCACTCTAATAGCCCTAAACGCAGCTGTTTAATTTTTTCGGGAATAAAAAAGGACTCCACAAACAGGTAAGGATTTTCTATATGTACTGCAGCCAGCGTATTTACCTCGCACAGTTCTTTGTGGTAGGCATCGCTGTTTACAAACTGATCTTTAGCAGCGGGCAAACTTTCTGCGACCTGATAAGTTAGTTTTTTAGCCGTAATTAAATAACCCGCATTAAGCAGTTTTGTAAATTGATTATAGAAGAAAAAATAATCGGCCACATCGCTCACACATTGCTCTTCTGCCAGGGCAGCTTTATACCAGTTTTTTAAATAAGCTTTATGCCCGGTAAGGTTATCCAGGCTAAAGAAAAATTCAATCGTTTTAAATGGATCGTTAAATAATTCCTGTTCGAAAGCCAAAGGCGATGTACTTTCGAATATGGCCATATGGTAATAGCGATCGATATTTTTAAAACTATTTCTGGTAATAATCCTTTCGTGGATGAGCCAGCAAGCCTCCAGCATTTTTTTGGTATTTTCGTAAAACGCCGCAACATACTGGTCCCAATCCAGATCGAGGTTATTTTCCAATGCGGCCAACAGCCATTCTTTGTAAACCAGCTTATAGGTATCTGATTGAAAAAACAGGAAAATATCAAGAAAGGTAAGTTTTGGATTTTTCATTTCACCGCTGCTTAACAGTTTCGGATAGTAATCAAGCAGTACCGTTTCGCGTTCCACACCACATTCATCAGCCCCAATTGCTTTCACAAATGCGGTATCGGTTTCAATGTGGTTAAAAATTAAATCCGAATAATCGAAAAGCGGCACTAATTTCTCGTAAAAAACCAACAGTTGTGCCGGGTGCTTTTGCGGCGAAAAATCGAATTCGTTCTGTGGAGGGATTAACCAGTTTTTTAAAAAATTTAAATGGTAGCTTACGCCATTTGATGAAAAAAAGCTTTCAATTGCACCAATAAATGCCACAGTTTCTTTTTTAAAATTTAAGTCCCCTTCCATAGTGTATATTTTTTAAATGATTATATTAGCTAACGAATTTAGCAAAATAGATATAGTTAAACTATAATTAATTCAAAAAACTTATCAACATTTCTTATGAATGAAAATCAGCGCTTAAAAAGGTTAATGGAATTACTGCATTTTAAAACTCAAAAGGATTTTGCTGCTGCATTGAATATTCAACAAGGTTCTTTATCAGATATTTTAAGAGAAAGGGTTAATGTATCTAATGCGATTAAAGATCGTTTGGAAATGAAATTCGACGTTAATTTAACCTGGCTGGAGGATGGAATTGGCGAACCTTTTTTCAAAAAAAAGCCAGTCGTTGGCGAAAGTAGGGAGGGTGTGCCATACTTCGATATGAGCCTATCTGATGCGAAAGAGCACATGGTGGAAGAAGAACGGGCAGAATACCTGGTAAATTACCTGCCTTTTAACGATTGTACAGCCTATTTACCGGTTTATGGTGATAGCATGTACCCACAATATGCCGCAGGCGAAATTATAGCGATAAAAGAAATTACCAATTACGAAATTTTACAGTGGGGCGAGGCTTATGTGGTGATGACGGATGAAGACAGTAACAGTCTGCGAACCATCAAACTAATCTTTCAGCATGCTAATGATAGCAAACTCATTCTCCGTTCATCAAACCCAAATTTTAAAGGTGATACGGTAATCAGTAAAAAGAATATCCAGGCACTTTACATCATTAAGGGGAAAATTACGAGGAATGTTATTTAGGTAAAGTAGTTTACAGTTCACGGTTTTGAGTTCGGGTTTGGATTAAAAAATGTCATCCTGGTGGTTCAGTTTTTCAGAAAAACATTGTAGGGAAGAGGAAAGGGCGCGAGATATCGTCATTCCCAACTTGATTGGGAATCGTAATGCCTTAGTAGGTTTTTATGTCGCATTAAGATTCCCGCCTGCGCGAGAATGACGACCATACTGGTAGATTCTGTCTATGGTAGCTTGTTGAAGGACCTGATTAATATCTTAAGGCGTTTCGACGGGCTAAACGTGACAATTCGGAATGAATTACAAATATGAGTGAGATTCGCAAGCAGAATCTGCGTTTATCATCTTTAATCAGCGGGAATAAATAAGAGAGCTTCCGCAGATCAGTAGATTTTAAAAATCCATATGGAAGTCTGTATAATAAATTGTCATTTTGAGAGATGGCTTATAATATAAATGGTCTCAAAGTATAGTCATTTCGACCGTAGTGGAGAACCCTAAGGCTCTGCGAAGCAAAATCTTTAAAACTTTTTGGTACACAGTTTAAAGATCTCTCCACTTCGCGTTGCTCCGGTCGAGATGACGATTTTTGCTGTATCAGCGTTCCAAATTGCAGCCTTTCGAAACACCTTAAAACATGTTATTCGACACGCTACCGACTCCATCCAGACTCCATTCCTAAAAAAGTCGTCATTGCGAGGAGGAACGACGAAGCAATCTTTCACGCTAAATGATCTTTGCTACAAAGATTGCTTCGTCGGCTAAAAAAGCCTTCTCGCAATGACGAATATATTTTGACTAGATTATAATCCGAGTCATTATACTGTTGGTTTATCCAGGACTAAAATCATAATAAAAAAGCGGCCCAATCATTGATCAGAACCGCTTTTCTTATACATTACAACCCTTTTAGTAACCCGGATTCTGGTACATTTTAACCGGATCTAATTTTACCTCATCAAAAGGAATAGGATAGTACCGGTCTTTTGTGGTTACATTGGCCAGTTTTGCAATACCGAAAGCAGACTGTGGTTTGGCTTTTAAATAGGTAACCAATTCTGCAGCGGTAAAATTCCTGATTAAATCAAACCACCTTTGGTGTTCAAAAGCAAATTCTACCCTGCGCTCGTGCAAAATAGCCAGTTTTAAAGTTGGAAATTTAGCTGTATAATTAACATCTGTTTTGGCTACTGCATATAATGGCATCCCTGCCCTCGCCCTAACCATATCTAAATACTGAATGGCAATGGCATCGTTACCCTGCAGCATATTTACTTCGGCCAGCATTAAAATTACATCAGCATAACGCATTAAGATCCAGTCGTTGCCTCCATAACCGTTTTTAGTTGCCAATTCGCTGGCATCGCGGAATTTGGTAATAAACCAGTCTTTTACTGTAGCATCATTTGCATATTTCACAGAGAAACTCTTTCTTGAATCATTTCCTTCATACTCATTAATCAAATCGAGCGTAACATTACCACCTACACCTGTAGCAGTTTTTTGCGAATTAATGGTTTCTCCCTTCGCCTGGTTATTGGCCGCAATACTTGAGCTGTAAGTGATGTCACCTTGTTTGTATGAAATCTGGAAAATCAATTCCTTACAAGTCGTTTTTTTAGTTACGTCGAAAACATCAGCATAGGGAATTTCGGAAAGGTTCCCAAAAGCTTTCATATTATAGGCTGCCAACAGGTAAGTGTTTGCATTGGTTAGGTTTTCTGCCTTATTGTTTGGCAGGGTGGCTGCCATGGTTAAATAAACCTTGCCCAGATAGGCATTTATGGCGGCTTTAGATGTTCTTCCGATATTCGCTGTTGCCGGAAAGTTGGGTAAAGTACTGTTTAACCCGTCTTTTAAATCGGCTACAATCTGATTGTAAACATCCGCTTCAGGTGCGCGGAAAACAAAGGGCGTCACCTCTTCATTAGTTGATAATTGTTTGGTTACCAACGGTACCGCACCCCACTTCCGTACCAGTTCGAAATACATAATTGCCCTTATGAATTTAGCTTCTGCAGCATAATTTGCCTTATTAGCCTGATTGGTAAAATTCGCTTTATCAATGTTGGACAAAATAAAATTGCATCTGGTTATCGCATTGTAAAGGGCTAACCAATGGGCTTTCAGATAGGAGTTACTTGGCAGCAGGGAAAAATCGTTAAACTGAAAAGGTTCACCCGCATTACTCTGGTTATCATTTCTTCCGGTATCGTCAGAGCGTTCATCGGTAAATAAACCACTGTTCTCACCCATAGTGTTATTGCTCCTTAATGATTGATAAGCGCCATTAACGGCCAGCAAAACATCATTTTCTGTTTTAAAATAATCTTCAGGCGCTACTGCATTTGGATTCTTTTGATCCAGAAAATCCTTTTTACAAGCACCAAGACCAACCACAACAGCAAGGGCTAAAATGATATAAATATTTTTTCTCATGTTTTGAATTTTAAAAAGTTAATTTAATGCCAAGATTATAGGTTCTTGCCAAAGGGTAGTTTCCATAATCCACACCTGGTGTCAGGTTAGAACCTCCGCTATAATCAACCTCCGGGTTATAGCCCTTGTAATCGGTAACCGTAAAAGCATTGTCAACACTGGCATAAACACGGATGTTGCTCACTTTTATGGCATTTGCGAGCGTTTTAGGAAAGCTATAGCCCAAAGTAATGTTGGTACACCTGAAATAAGAACCATCCTGAATGTAGAAAGACGATAAACGGGTACTGTTACTTTGCGTACCTGCACGCGATGCACGGTAGTTTAAGCCACTACCCGGATTGGCCTCGTTTCTGTAACGATCGGCAGCCTCTACATACTGGTTTCCCGAACCTTCAAAATTATAGAGGTAATAATCCTGACCATCCAACACCTGGTTTCCGTTCGATCCATTGAATGATGCCCTTAAATCGAAGGTTTTGTAAGTGGTATTTAAGGCAAAACCATAGGTAAATTTAGGATATGGAGTACCAATTACCGTTTTGTCTGCATCATTTACGATACCATTTCCATCAGTATCCTGAAAATATAAATCGCCGATTTTTGCCGGATTGGTTGAAGAAGCTGACGGGGCAACCTTTCCTAAATTATCAGCAGTGATCCTGCCCAATACTTTAAAACCATAAAACATACCTACCGGCTGACCTTCTTGTGTAATATGGGTTAAATAAGAACGTTCTGCACCATTGGTTAAGATAGTACTCGCGCCTCCCATATTTAGCACTATATTACGGTTAACAGCAATGTTTCCGCTAAGGCCTAGTGTAAAATCCTGGTTTTGAATAATTCGTCCATCCAACTGTAAATCGAAGCCTTTATTCCTGATTTTGCTATCAGTCAGATTGGTCAGGATAGATGAGGTACCTGAAATTCCAGAAACCGGCTGATTGAACAACAGGTTGTAAGAATAACTCAAGTAATAATTGGCAATAATATTTAAACGGTTTTTGAAGAGGCTGATATCAGTACCAAAATTATACTGAGAAGTAGATTCCCATCCCAGCTTCGGATCCTGAATGGCATTTGGCCAGATAGCAGTAGATATGGCACTACCGAATACAACGCCATTTGGCGCACTCATTTCCTGCTGTGTCCTGTAATTCGGAATATTATTGTTTCCACTTAAACCCCAGCTTGCCCTCAACTTCACGGTTGATTGCTCACCAAGAAAATCTCTGTAAAAACTTTCATCTGATAGGTTCCAGCCCGCAGCAACAGAAGGAAAGTTACCGTACTTATTCAACGGACCAAACCTTGATGAACCATCGCGACGAAATGAACCGGTTAAAAAATATTTGCCAGCATAGTTATAACTGAAACGGCCGAAATAAGAAAGTAAGGTATTGGTGGCTTTAGCTGTTTTATTCGATCCATCGGTTATTAGTGTTAAAAAGCCTGCATCAGCACCTTTATCTGTAATTTCGCCAATATTATCGTTCTGGAAACCACTGGCAGAAATACGGATCAGATCGCTGGTTGTTTTTTGAGCAGAATATCCTCCAAGCACATCAATTTTATGTTTACCAAGGGTTTTATTGTAGTTTAGGGTAAACTCACCAAGCTGATCGACCTGACTAAGCGTTTGTGCAATAGCATTCGCAGCCGTTATCGCAGCAGTAGAATAAGGCGGATTATTACCATTACTTAAACTGGTTGGCAGATAAAAATCATATTTCTCATTATAGGTCTGTGTACCTAAATTGGCTTTAAAATCTAATCCTTCCAATATTTTATAAGTAGCGTTGGCATTATAGGTGCTTCTTGCCCCTTTTCTGGTAATTTTTACTTGTTCAACTGTAGCCAAAGGATTCTCTGGGTTTTGGATACCGTATTGGGAAGCTAATGCGCCCATGCCAAACTGGATCGGATTTCCATTGGCATCCCTTGCCGGCAGATAAGGCAGGTAGATCAAAGCCGACATCATCGGACTTAAATCATAACGTCCTTCCCTCACCTCACGGTTATCGTTCTGCGTATACGAAATGTTTGCGCCTACACGTAAACGCTCACTCACTTTGCCATCAATATTGCCCCTGAAATTGGTTACCTTTTGATTGGTATTGGTTACAATACCATCGTTGTTCTGGTAACCGCCGCTTAAAAAGTATTTTACATCTTTGGTACCGCCAGAAAAGGAAAGGTTATGGCGTTGAAAGGCCGCATTGCGATAGAGTTCATCCTGCCAGTCGGTATTATAAGCCGCAGGGATAGCCTGTTGCGTACTAAAATTATAAAGATCAGCCGGAATACTTACACTACTTCCATTGCCCACATTGGCAATACGGGTAGTATTGTTATCGCTAAACATGGCATCATTCCAGATTTTGCCCGAGTTTACCCATAAATCTTTATAGGCATTATTACGTCCGTCGATTAAAAGCTGTATAAACTGGTTGGCATCCAGTAATTTTACTTTTTTAGCCAACTGAGAAATACCACCCTGAACATCATATTCAAACTTTCCTTTTCCATCCGTACCTCTTTTAGTGGTAATTAATACCACCCCACCCGATGCCCTAGAACCATAAATGGCAGCAGAAGCCGCATCTTTTAAAATGTCGATGGTTTCGATATCCTCCGGATTGATGGATACGTTATTACCTGCCGGATAACCGTCTATTACATATAAAGGATCTGAACTGGCATTAATTGAACCGATACCCCGTACCCTTATTTTAGTACCAGAATATGGTGCTCCGCTCGTTTGCGATACCTGCACTCCTGCAACTTTACCAACCAATGCCTGGCCAACCGTTGGAGAAGTTAAATTCATTTCGCTGGCCTTAACACTACTGATTGCTCCGGTTACATCCGATTTTCTGATCTTCTGGTATCCTATGGCCACAACCTCATTTAAAGTGTTGCTGCTTTCTTTTAAAGTAATATTGATGTTTTGACGGCCATTAACCGCAACCTCCTGATTATCGTAACCGATATACGAAAAAATCAGAACGGCATCTTCTTCTACATTAATTGAATACCGGCCATTTGGATCGGTAACAGCGGTTTTTTTTGTTTTCTTTTCGAAAACACTAACACCCGGTAAAGGTTGATTATTTTGATCGGTAACTGTTCCGCTCACCGTAGCAAATGCGCTATTGTGCAAGCCAGAACCATTTACACCGTGGCTAATTGCGATAGCGCTGGAGTTAAAGAGGGCCAGTACGCTTAAGGGCAAAAGCAATTTCCTGCAAATACGCTTTATACTTGCGGTTAAAAAAAATGATGTCATCTTTTTGTTCTTAGTAATGGTTTTGAAATAGAATTGGGTTTTGTGTTTTTAAGTAGAAGCGTAGATTTTCACATTTACATAGGCTTATCCTTTATCGTTAACAGGTTAATTTGCGGAGCGTTCTACGGCGACAAAAGTATGCGTGTATTTTTAACACTATGTATCCCCTGCGTTAACTCTTCACACCAATCACAACACGTACTTTAAATTAACATTAAGCCATATTAAACAACACCTAAATCGGTTTATTGAGGAATTAAAGCATAACACCCTCTTAATGTTTCTTTAATGGGAGGTCTGTAAGTTTGCTTCCAAAACTTTTTCGATGAAATCCCTCTATCCTTTCCTTATGCTCTGCCTGTTTTACACAGGTTTAGCTGCACAGGATGCACCGCAACAATCTTATCAATTAATTAAGACCAGAAACGAAGTACAATACAAAAATTATTACCTGCTTACACTTTTTCAGCAATTGCCTGGGTTGCGCAAAATGCTCAGTACAGATACGGCGTTCAGCAACATCTATAAATCAAAAACCAAACAGGTAAATGAAGCGGTGAAAACCTGCAAAACAGATATTAGTTGTTATGCCAACGCTTTAAAATTCAACAGTGAAGAAATATCCCGTATTGGAAACCGTTTGGCGCTGCTTTATACAGAAAATAATCCATTGGGAGATTTGGTAAAAAATCATCTGATCCCTTCAGGTTGTTATTCTATGTTTGCCAAAGAACAGCACAAAGCCCTTTTAGTTAAAGCATGGGAACAAGATGCCAATGCTATTAATTACGCTATTGGCGTATATGTAGAAGGTAACAAACCCAATTACCCGAAAATAGACTCCATCAGTTTTAAATTAAAAGATAAAGCGTTTGCAGAGCTTACCGCAGCCAATGCCTGGCTAGCCCTTCAGGGCAACAATAAACTGTTTTTTGAGCCCGCTATGCAATTTGCCCTTCAGGCATTAGAACTAAATGAGCGTAATGATGCCGCCGATTACGAACCGATGGCTAAAGGCGTAAACCTTGCCGCCATTAATCAGATCAAAAAAACAGATTGGAAAAAATATCCTTACAGCGTAATCCTAGTTCCAGGTGCTGGTCCGGAGGAAAAAGATGTTGCGCTCAGCCCTGGCGGAATGATCCGTTGCAGGTTAGCGGCTTTGCAATATCAGCAAGGCACGGCACCATTCATCGTGGTTTCGGGCGGACGGGTACATCCCTACAAAACCAAATTCAGCGAAGCTTACGAAATGAAGAAATTCCTGATGGAAGTGCTTGAAATACCCGAAAGTGCCATCATTATGGAACCGCATGCCCGTCATACCACCACCAATCTTCGTAACTGCGCCAGACTGATGTTTAGATATGGAATGCCTATTGACAAACCTGGTTTAGCCTGTACCGTAAAATCGCAAAGCTTTTACATTACCGATATCTTACTAGAGCGCTGTAAAAAAGAACTCGGTTATTATCCTTACAAAAACGGGAAACGTTTAAGCGATACCGAATCCGAATTCTATATGAATACAACATCCTTGCAGATTGATTTTGATGAACCCTTAGATCCTTAAGTTTATGAAAGTATTAAATCCAATTTTAGTGCTGATCGTAATGTTTTTTGTAGCCCGATACAGCAAAACAGATGGAAAAATCACAAAAACAATTACTATTGATTCCTTAGGTGCCTGTCAGGGAATTTCAAAGCAGAATGGAAAATATTTCCTTTATGGCGATAGAGAAGTTGGTGTAATGCGCGAATATAAACTTGAAAAAGATTCGCTCATTTATGAGCATAAGGAATACAAATTTACCGTTAAAGGCAAAAATACCATTAAACATCCTACCGGCATTGCCTACCACAAGGGTTTGCCAACATTTGTGGGCAACTCGGTTAAACAAAATGCAGCAGGCACACTTTGGAAAGCAGAAATTAACTGCATCAATTGGTCAGTTTTTTTAAAAAACAGAAAATTAGATGGAAACCTGATTAAAACTATTGAAGATGATGCCTGCATTCAGGGCACGCGACCAGAATATGTTAATTACAAAGGCAAATGGTATGTGGCCACAGCCGATTATGGCAATAAAGCTAACGAAGTGCGTTTGTACAATCCCGAAGCCTTATCGAAAGCCAACAAAACCAGCGAAAAAGGTGTGCTTTTCAAAAAATTCACCTGCTCACCTTGGGTACAAAACTTACATTATATTGCAGATAAAGGAATCCTGGTTTTAATCCAAAATCAGATCGAAGGACGTAAATGGAGGTTCACCTTTATCGATCTCGAAAAATCGTTAACCAAAGGGCAAGAAGTTGTTTTAAATGTAATTGATACAGATAAACCAGATGAACTGGAGGGGTTTGCTTTTACCGATACAGCCAATAAAGGGATTGCCGTCAGCTCTTCGCACAAAAACAATGTGAGCTTTATGGATTTCACGTTTGGCGGTTAACGGTTAGCCTATCGGTTGGTGTCGCACCGACCGAAATGGAACATATTCATTATTTCTTCAAATTAGGAAACGAATGGCTTGTGGTTCTTGGGATATTGTGGTCCCGCTTTCCATTTCAAGTCCGCACTCGTACCTCGCTTACGGGCTTTGCATTGCAATCGGGTTTAGGAACAAAGGTTAGTGCACACTGCAATCTCTACTATGAAATACTGCTTTAGCCACTTAGTCCCGGCTGAAGCGTTACCCTGCAGCAACGAAGTACGAGGCAGCGAAGCGTAAAAGCGGAAGACGGGAACACGCTCCCCTGTTTAGCAAAGGCCATGCGCTTCAAAAAAAATTAATCAAATGCGCTTAATCCGATTATCCTTCGACTACGCTCAGGATGACACTTTATTCTATCTATTTATTCTAGCAGTTGGTACCTCAACAACCGAAATAAATGGCTTATCTAGGACATGAGCAACCTGTAGTGCCTGGCGGTATTGCAGTGCCGCTTCCGCTTTAATCGGGTTTAGGAACAAAGGTTTTATGCACCCTGCAACCTTACAAATGAAATACTGCTTTAGCCACTTAGCCCCGGCTGAAGCGTTACCCTGCAGCAACGAGGTACGAGGCAGCGAAGCGTAAAAGCGGAAGACGGGAAGAAACTTAGTGTTATATACAGGCCTTGCGCTTCAAAACATAAGCTTTCGGTCGCCTAAATTTGTCAGTCTGAGCGGAGTCGAAGAACCGAATTTGTTTAACCATGTGAGGAATATATGATCATGTAATTTGAGGTAGTAAAAGATCCTTCGACTGCGCTCAGGATGACACTAAGCGGCTCACCCTATCATTGGTCATCATCTACTAAACCATACAACTAAACAGCTACCCTTCTTTACTTTCCTTTTACACATCTTCGCCGTATCTTTATATCATCAAAAAAGAGGAAAGATATATGAATACTGAAAAAGCCATTCTTGCTGGCGGTTGCTTTTGGGGAGTAGAAGAACTGATCCGTCATTACCCTGGCGTGATCTCAACAGTGGTTGGATACACAGGTGGTGATGTTCCCAATGCCACTTACCGGAATCATGGCACACATGCCGAAGCCATTGAAGTTACTTTTGATCCAACTGTTTTAAGCTACCGCAAATTATTAGAATATTTCTTCCAGATCCACGATCCGAGCACACGCAACAGACAGGGAAATGATGTAGGTATGTCGTACCGATCTGCCATTTTTTACAATACTGAAGAACAAAAAAATACGGCCAATGCATTAATTGCCGAGTTGGATGCTTCTGGCAAATGGCCGGGCAAAATTGTAACCGAAGTAGTACCTGAAACTGATTTCTGGAATGCAGAAGAAGAACACCAGGATTATTTACAGAAAAACCCTTACGGTTATACCTGCCATTTCGAAAGACCGGATTGGAAATTATAAATCAGGTTAGCGCTGAGAGTTTGGCGTGTAGCGAAAGGAAAAACATAAACAAAAAAGCAATTTTCTTAATCGAAAATTGCTTTTTTGTTTAAAATCAGATCATAACTGATGTCCTAATCATCGTCGTCCTTTTTCTTTTTCTCCAATATCACAAAAGCGCTTCGTTTGGGTGCGGGCATTACCGATTGTTCACCCTTAACCGATTTCCATATCACTTCATTTAAATCTAAATCGGGTGCCGAATCTTCTTTGGCAAAGTTAAACAGTTCAGAACGTTTGCTGCTTTCGTTAACGGCAACATTTCTGGTATCTAAATCAATAATTGGCTGCAATACGGTATAAGGGGCAAAATCTGGTGTAGCCATAAAGCATTCATATAAAGGTATAGCGGCAGCATCATACTGGCTCATTGGTGGCAAACCCAATATAAGTTCCATTGTTCTTAAAAACCCAGAAGTAGAATACATCGTATGAACAGGTGTATTCCTTTTTACGTAAGGACCAACCACATATGCTGGCGAACGGTGCGCATCAACATGATCTGGTCCATTCTGTGCATCATCTTCCAGGATAAAAACAACAGATTCCTTCCAGATTTTGCTGTGCGATAAATGCTCCAGAATACGGCCAACAGCGAGGTCGTTATCTGCAACTGCAGCCTGTGGTGAGTATTTCCCTTTCTTTTGTCCGCTGGTATGATCGTTAGAAACTCTTAAAGTGTTAAACTGTGGCACAACACCTGCAACCAATAGCGAATCGAAATCGTGCTGCCAGGCATCTACCCGCACCTGATCTTTAATATCCATGTCAAAACCTGGCGACGCAGCACACATGTGGCCCTGCAGCGATTTAATATTCGCTTTTCCATAATCGCCAAACTCGCCATAACTGCGGTAGCTTACGCCTGCCCGCTGACAGTAATCCCAGATAAAACCTCCTTTTGGATAGGTAACCGGGCGGCCTCCTTCAAAAGTGGTGCTTCCCCCACGTGCACCATAACTGGTTGGCCAGGTTTTTTCTACAACATCGGTTGCATAAGCGGCCATACTCCAATTATGCCCGTCGGCACTTACCTCGGCATCTACATAGAAATTATCCAGCAGTACAAAGTTTTCAGCAAAAGCATGCTGGTTAGGCGTAATTTTTCTACCAAAAAGCGTTAAGGTAGAATCGCCATTGCCTTTTGTTATGTCACCTAGTACCTGGTCGTAGGTCCTGTTTTCTTTAATGATATAAAAAACGTGTTTGATGGGCGATTTTTCGCCCTGTTTGCGTGGAATAGGATTTCCTGCTTCACCATCGGCAGTAAGGGTACGCTTATCCGTAAATGGCGTATTAGCATACACCTGTTTGGTATATACTTTTAACTGTTCAGGCTTTGGCACATCAATAAAAGACAATGTTCCTTTAAATAAACCCGCAATATATTGTAGTCTGCTGTTGGCCGTACTGCCCATTTGGTAACCACTGTTATCTACCTTAGATATGGGTTGTGGTCCCTTTGGGTTAGCCATAGAAGTATTGCCTTTGCCATTAGTAACCAAAATTTTATTACCCAATACCTTAACACTAGTTGGGTACCAACCTACCGGAATAAAACCCTGACTTTGGCTTACCCCTGGTTTGCTTACATCAAACACCGCTAAACAATTGTTGTCTGCATTAGCAATGTACAACGTTTTCTCATTGGAACTTAAAGCCAGGCCATTGGTAGTAGAACCGGTCAATTGTGTAGCATAAAGCGTGGTGGCAATGGTTTCGATTACCCTATTATTTACCGTATTGATGACCGAAACCGTATTATCGTTAGCATTGGCTACATATAGCGTGGTACCCTTTTTATTGAGCAACAGCTCATTTGGATGATCACCGACAGGAATGCGCTGCGAAAGGCTTTCTGATGCCAGATCGATTACGGCGATAGATTTCCCACCCCAGAGCGAAACATACAGTTTGTTTTCATCTCCAGACAAAACACAGCTGTAAGCGATTGCCGGAAGCTGAATTTTTTTAAGCACCTGCTTTTCAACAGGATTAATAATATATAAACTGCTATCTTCTTTAGTTACAGTATATAATTTGCTGTTATTTTTATTGACTACAATTCCTGCAGGACTGATTTTCCCTTTTGGCCAAACCGGACCAAGTTTAATGGTATCGCTTTTACCCAGTTTATTGTTCTGGATATTAAAATCTAAAATCCAGTTATCGTTGCCGCCTGAAGCATAAAGGTGTTTTTCGTCTTTACTAAACGCAATTCCGTACCAGGATTTACTCAGCACCTTTTCATCGATAATTTTTTCTGTTTTAGCATCTATTAATTGCAGCGATTGTGTGCTCTGTCCGTTATTGGTTATCGCAAGGTACTTACCCGAAGGGCTTAACTGCATGTTTAAAGGCAAATCGCCCAGTTGCAGGGAATGCCCCGCCGGACTCAGCTTCCATCCATTGGGCAATAAAATCTGTTGAGTGCTTTCGTTTTTGCCTGGCTTTTGTGCAAATCCCAGCTGTACCAGAAAAAACGTAAGAAGAATAAGGATATATGATTTTTTCATTGTGTTGATCTTGAAAAATTACCGGTGAAGATTAAAGTTTACCAGGGCCCTGATGGTATAGCCATTGCCGGATGCTACCGAACCGATTTCGCGGATAGCCTCTGATGGGATTACATTACTTCGGGTTGCATAAAAAACAGGTCCTCCGGAAATAGAGAAAGACAGTTTTGAATGGTTTGGTTCCAGGTTGATTGATGGCCCAACCATTAGCTTTGCACCACCTTCTGCCTCGTCTTTTTCCCAAAAGCCTTCCAAATCTTGCCCCAGCGCTTCAAAGCCTATATATAAAACGTTAGAAACGCGATGTTGATATCCAAAACTGCTAATAAAATCAAGCTTATCTCTGGTTTTATCAAAAGCTTTTTCGAAACGAAGATTACCCGCCATTCTCCAGTTTGACTGATCAAATGAAGCCGTAATCCTGCTGATCGCAGCACCAATGCTCGACCAATCTCTGCTTAAACCTAAGCCTGCCCCTAACCTAAAACCCGATATGCCATTGCCACCTACCAAATCTCTGATTACTTCAGCCTGTTGCGCAGATGTTACGCCTCCTGAATTGGCAAAGCCGATTGCCGCTGTGGCATACAGGGTAAATCTGCTGCCTAAATATCCTTTAACCCCAAACTGTTGCCCCAAACCATCGTAACCAAACTGTCCGTTTGTCCTTTCGCCATAACTTCCTGAATAATGAATATTCCAACGGGGATTTTCTGCAGTTAAGGTATTCAACGAAAACAGAAAGGGCTGCGTGGCATCAGTTCCTGTTTTAATTTCTGACTTGGTTTCGCTTATTTTCTGTGCGGCACAATTTAAAACCACACCGGCAAAAACAAGCATCAAAAATATCTTTTTCATCACTATTGTTTATTGGTTAAAATTTGGTTTCATTTAATAATGGCGATCCGCTGGCATTTACCTGATAAGTTTGGATCTTATCATTTTCATCAACCTCCACTATCCGGTAACCTTTATAGGCTGTGCCCCAGTTTCCACCAATGTGTGCATCGAAAAAATGAGGCAGTTTATCGGTATAAAAAACAGCATCGAGGCTGTGGTCGTGCCCATGAAAAACGGCTTTTATATTTGCATAGCTGTGCAAAAGTTTAATCGTATCCGGACAATCAACAAACGGACTTTCAGGCACCCAAAAATGTGGTGGAATATGCAATACCACGAAAACAGTTTTTAGGTTTTTGAATTTATCTAATTCTTGTTTTAAAAAATCGTTATTCGGGCACAAATAAGTTCCTTTGGTATCTGAAGTATTGGCCAACACAAAACCAACTTCATTTTTTTCGAAAGAAAAATTATCCTCGTATCCAAAAACCGATTTCCATATGTTTGCATCGGCATGATCATGGTTACCGGGAATAGCATAGAAAGGAACTTTGAGTTTATCGTAATAATCCTTTTTCACTTCGGGCAACAAATCAGGACGATCATGTACCAGATCGCCATTGATGATGACAAAGTTCAGCGGGTTTTTATCATGTGCTTCGTTCAGCCACCTTACGATATTCTCATGGTTTAGTTTATATTCCGTACCTGGCTGGCCATAGTGACCATCGGATGCGATGGCAAAACGCAATCTGGGTGCTTTACCAGATTTAGCAGAAACAGGATGTTGTTCATTGGCAAATGAGGATAAAACCGGCGAAATACTGGCCGCAACAGCAGCAGCCAAACTATTTTTCAGAAAAAATCGTCTGTTAGACATAAGGATAAAACATGTTTTGTATCAAAGTCCAATATTAGGGCGACCAAGCTTCTTAAACATAAATTTTATGTTATCATTAGGTTAACAGAACCTTACATGTGTATCAATTTTATAACAGAAAAAAATCGGAAACAGCTATGGAAGGCATAATGTTTCGACTGATAAAACAATTTACCACTTGCAGGGATTATTCTATTATGAAAGTACTTAAATCGTTACTCGCTGGCTTTGCAGGTGCTGCAGCCTTGAATATATTGCATGAAAGCGTTAGGCGGCTTGATCCTGATGCACCCAGGATTGATCTTTTAGGCAAACAAGCCTTATCCAAATCGATGAACCGTTTAAACCTTGAAGCTCCTGTCGGAAACAATCTTTATCTGGCCACCCTGGCAGGTGACATCATAAGCAACGGTTTATATTATAGTGCTATTGGTGCTGGAGACAGCAAAAACATTTATTTGAAAGGTGCAATCGCCGGTGTTACCGCTGGTTTGGGCGCAATAAACATCCCTGATCAAATTGGATTAGATGATACTCCTGTCACTAAAACGGATAAAACAAAAATACTAACAGTAGCCTGGTATGTAATCGGTGGACTGGTAACGGCAGCGGTTTTTAACCGCTTAAAAAAGTCTTAGCACAATGAAAACTTACCGATTCTGGTGGTGGCTTTTTTCCATTGCTTTTGCAACGGTCATCCTTTCCTGCAAAACAGGATCCGTTAATCTGTTCAAGGCCGCTACTCCACATGAGCAATATCAAAAAAAATTAGTGAATGTTGGCCTGGATAAAACGGCAATGGGTGCAGCATGGTTAAATGCCGCTACTATGAGTACTCAAAAAGCATTAAACATTAATATCCCCTATACAGAAAACGGTTATTTTGCTGCGGATAAAGTTCCGGCGACTGCTTATAAATTTAAGGCAACCAAAGGACAAAAATTGAATATTAAGCTAAACAAAACACCTTCGGGTGCTGCCTTGATTTATATTGACGTTTGGTATAGCACAGATCAAAGCCAAAAACTTATTGCCTCTGCAGATACTTTAAATAATCCGATTGTTTTCGATATTGACGAAACGGGCACCTATCTGATCAGGCTGCAACCAGAACTGCTGCAGAATGTATCATATGAATTAGAAATTACCGCTGGCCCATCTCTTGCTTTTCCTATTAAATCAAAAAACACCAACAGTATAAAAAGCTATTGGGGAGATGGCAGGGATAATGATGCGAGAAAACATGAAGGTGTAGACATTTTCGGCAATTTCAGAACGCCTGTTCTGGCAATTTCGGAAGGAACAGTAACGCGTGTAAACGAAAACAACCTGGGTGGAAAAGTGGTTTGGATGCGCCCGAAAGGTAAAGATTACACATTATATTATGCCCATTTAGATGAACAGATCGCGGTGGAAGGACAGGAAGTAAAAATTGGAGATACTTTGGGACTTATGGGAAACACCGGCAATGCCCGCACTACCCCTACGCATTTACATTTTGGTATTTATACTTTTAATGGTGCGGTAAACCCGCTGCCTTTTATAAATCCTGTAACCAAAACTCCAGCTTCCATTACCGCTTCAGGCGCTAAGTTAAATAAAACCTTAAGGACCACATCTGCCGTTAAAATGTTTTCTTCGCCACAAGGTAAAGCAACTGTTTTGGCTACACTTAACAAAGGAACAATTGTACAGGCAAATGCTGCGACAGGAAATTATTACAAGGCAGAACTGCCAGATGGAAGCACTGGTTTCATTCAAAGCAACAGCCTTGTAGAAATTGCTGAGCCTTTAAAAAAGCTTAAAATAAATTTACTTCAGCAAAATGTATACGATAAACCCGATAGTTTAGCAGCGGTTAAAACAACTTTAAAAGAAGGACAAACCGTAAACCTCCTGGGTACTTTTGGCGATTATCAACTCATCAGCAGCGCTGGTACAGAAACCGGATGGATTATAAAATAGTAATCACCTGTTTATTCCCCGGTTTGTGTACTCAAAGAATTGAAAATAACAGTTTCGTGGTGAAAAAAAATATTAAAGAGGCTAAAAACAAAGAACTTATGGAAACACAGACCTTGAATTAGTCTTCGATGAGCTATCATTGACAGATTAAAAGAGTGGTCGTCTTTCCCGCGCAGGCGGGAATCTTAAAGCGCTTGCATTACGATTCCCAATCAAGTTGGGAATGACGAACCGCCAAAACCTGTCATCAATACTCCTATGTATTTGAAAAATTCTAACCTCTACCATTGACAGATTCCAATAGAATGGTCGTCATCTCCGGAGCAACGCGAAGTGGAGAGATCTATCGAAACAGATTTCTCGACTACGTTGCACTCCACTCGAAATGACGATACTTCAAGACAATCCACCTTCTTTATCCATCTGTCCATTTATATTAATTTTTATACAATAAATCACCATAAACCAATCATATTAATTCCGTGCTTTCCGTGCCTCCGTGGCAAAAAAATGAACCACGAACAAATCGTCCATGAGGAAAAAATTCATTAAAAGACTAAAACAAAAGACCTGTTGGAAACAGATCTTGAATTAGATTTATAGAATAACGATTACCTGCTTTACAACCAGATAGGCTGCCAATACAAATAGAAATATCGCAATCGATTTATTGATGATCAGGCTGCTTAGCGCAAATTTTTCCTGAATGTAAGTTGCAAAATGCGCATATACATAAAGTGCCAGAGAAGAGCCTACACCCGAGCCTAAACTAAATATAACCAGTGAAAGGTAATCAGTTTGAATCCATTGGTGTAGAATTACATAATTTCCAAAAAACAACCAGAATGGAATCTGAACAGGGTTTAAAACGCCCAGAATTAATCCGTATAAAACACTTCCGCTACGTTTATCCTCTTTTTTATTGCTCGTTTTAGGTACTTTCTTTCGGTTTCTCCAGGTAATGGTGCCCATCACCAGAAACATCACAATCATAAAACAATCTACCAAAGTGCTCAGCCGCACCTCGCTCACAGCCTCATTCGGGTTGATATCACTCATCGCCCATCTGGCAAAGCGCATCATACCGAAAGTAAAAAACACTTCTACGCAGGAGAAGGATAAAATGAAATACCAAACCTGGCGCATGCCTTTATTAATAGCAAGCTGCGCAACAGTAAGATTAATGTTGCCCGGAGGGATATAACCCATGGCATTGAGAATGATGCCGATGAAAAACGTTAGAAAAAGCATTGCCGAAATTATGGATTTAAATTTAAATGCGTGGCCAAATATTTCCCCGTGTAAGAATTTTCCACTTTAACCAATTCTTCAGGCACTCCTTCAAATACCACATTACCACCTCCATCTCCACCTTCTGGACCAATATCGATCACCCAATCGGCACATTTAATCATATCCATATTATGTTCAATAACCAAAATGGTATTGCCTTGCTCAATAAGTGTATTTAATGCTTTTAAGAGTTTTTTAATATCATGAAAGTGCAAACCAGTGGTTGGCTCATCAAAAATAAATACCGTTTTATTGGCATTATTGCCTTTGATAAGGAATGAAGCCAGTTTGATCCGCTGCGCCTCACCGCCAGATAAGGTATTAGATGATTGACCCAAATGCACATAACCCAAGCCCACATCAACCAATGGATTTAATTTATTCAGGATCTTTTGTTCGTCTTTAAAGAAATCAACCGCCTCATCAATGGTCATATCCAAAATCTCGGAAACATTTTTCTCCTTATAAGTGATATCTAACACCTGTTGTTTAAATCGTTTGCCATTACAAGCTTCGCAAGGAAGGTAAATATCGGCCATAAACTGCATTTCGATTTTCACCTCACCCTCACCCTGACACACATCGCAACGGCCACCTTCTACGTTAAATGAGAAAGCAGCAGGTTTAAGTCCGGCAGCTTTTGCAGCGGCTAAGCCCGAAAAAAGTGCGCGGATATCATCCCAGGCTTTAACATAAGTGACCGGATTTGAACGGCTTGAACGGCCAATCGGATTCTGATCAACCATTTCAACGGCACTTACCAGGTCGTAGTTACCGAAAATACCATCGTAAGTACCTGTTTGTTCACCGGCATAGTTTCCGATGGCTTTTTGTAAAGCCGGATATAAAATCTTTTTAACCAAACTGGTTTTACCTGATCCCGAAACACCACTTACCGCAGTAAAAACACCTAGCGGAAATTTTACATCGATATTCTGCAAGTTATTTTCCCTTGCGCCTTTAATCAGGATGTGGTCTTTCCACTTACGGCGTTTCTCCGGAATGGCGATTTTTTCCTGTCCGGATAGGTAACGTCCTGTTAAGCTATTTTTATCTTTTAAAATCTCCTCGTAGTTACCACTGAAAACCAGGTTACCACCATGGGTACCTGCCTCCGGACCAATATCAATAATGTGATCCGCTGCACGCATCATTTCTTCTTCGTGCTCCACCACTATAACAGTATTGCCAACATTACGTAGTGAAATCAGCACTTCAATCAGTTTATTCGTATCTCTTGGGTGCAAACCGATGCTCGGTTCGTCTAAAACGTAAATAGACCCTACCAAACTACTTCCCAATGAAGTTGCCAGGTTAATCCTTTGCGATTCTCCTCCAGATAAAGTATTCGATAAACGGTTTAATGTAAGGTAACCCAAACCAACGTTGTTTAGATACAGAAAACGGTTATCTATCTCTGCCAGCAAACGTTTGGCAATTTTAGTGTCGTTTACACTCAACTTTAATTCGTTAAAGAAAACCAATGCTTTAGATAGGGGCATCAGCACCACGTCGATAATTGATTTTTCGGCAATTTTAACGTATGATGCATCTTTACGCAAACGCGAACCTTTACAATCAGGACAAGTAGTTTTACCGCGGTAACGCGATAACATTACGCGATACTGGATTTTATAAGTCTGCTCTTCCAGTTCCTTGAAAAAAGCATCTAAACCAGCAAAATATTTATTGCCTGTCCAAAGTAGCTGCTGCTCTTTTTCGGTAAGCGCACTATATGAACGGTGAATAGGAAAATCGAATTTCGGAGCAGCTTTAATAAAGTTTTGCAACCAAACGTTCATTTTTTCGCCACGCCATGGGGCAATGGCATTATCATAAATACTTTTGCTCTTATCAGGAATCACAAGATCTTCATCAATGCCGATTACGTTTCCATAACCTTCACAGCGTTTACAGGCGCCATAAGGGTTATTAAAAGAGAAAAAGTTTGGCGTAGGTTCTTCAAATTTGATTCCATCCAGTTCAAAACGGTCGCTAAAATGTTTAGTGGTACCTTGTGCCTCCACATAACAATCACCTTTACCTTCAAAAAAAGCGGTCTGTGCCGAATCAGCCAGTCTGCTTAAAGTTTCTTCTTCCTGGTTGGTTACAATCCGATCAATCAGGATCTGAACGGTTTTATCGTCAGTTAGTTCCGCATCTTTAAAATCAGCATCATCTAAAATAGCCTCTATCTTTTCTATCTTATTATGGATCAGTACACGTAAAAATCCTTTCTGTAATAAAATAGCCAGTTCCTCCTTAATCGTACGGTTGTTATGCGGATACAAGGGACAAAAAATGGTTACCGTTGTATCCTCCGGCATGGCATTAACATAATCTACCACCGTGCTTACCGAATCCTTGCTCACTTCTTTGCCCGAAACAGGCGAAATGGTTTTCCCTATACGAGAGAAAAGCAACTTCAGGTAATCGTAAATTTCAGTAGAGGTACCAACAGTAGAACGCGGGTTGGAAGTAATCACCTTTTGTTCAATGGCAATTGCCGGGGCAATACCTTTAATATAATCAACATCGGGTTTATTCATCCGGCCCATAAACTGGCGGGCGTATGATGATAAACTTTCTACATATCGGCGTTGTCCTTCTGCATATAATGTATCAAATGCAAGCGACGATTTACCCGAACCAGACATGCCCGTTACCACCACAAGTTTATTTTTTGGAATAGCAACATCGATGTTTTTTAGGTTGTGCACCCGGGCACCTTTTATGATAATATTTTTATGCGGATCTTTTTCGGCCTCTTTTTTGCTCATGTATGGTAACGAATATAAATATATAACCCCAGAATGTGGTTAGGGTTTTTAGAAGATGCAAAAATAGGGTACTAAGACGGTTAATTTTTTTTTTAACATTATATTTTTTGTTTTTGATAAAAAAATAACTTTCTTTGGACATTAACAACCTCAAAACCAAACTAACACATTTCAAAAAACATAGGAGATAAGCTATAGAAATTAAACATCTACAAATTAATTTTTAGCAAATAGTACGGGATTTAGTGTAGGTAAACCTATGAATTTACAATCATATAATGATCAGGACCTGGTAAAGGTATATATTGCCGGGAACGAGAATGGATTGCAGGAACTTTTAAGAAGACATAAAAGTAAAATTTATACCTCGATCTACTTATTGGTTAAAGACCAATATCTGGCTGAGGATATATTTCAGGATGCTTTTATCAAAGTGATCAATACCCTGCGATCGGGAAGGTATAACGAAGAAGGTAAATTTTTACCTTGGGTAATGCGTATTGCGCATAACCTGGTTATCGATTATTTCAGAAGAGAAAAAAGAACACCCATCATCACTAGTGCTGATGGAATGGATGTATTCAATACGCTACACTTTTATGATGAGAGCGCAGAAGATAAAATGCTTCGCGATCAGACACATAAAGATTTAAAAGCGATGATTCATTTATTGCCCGATGAGCAGAAAGAAGTGCTCCTGATGCGCCATTACGCTGATTTAAGTTTCAAAGAGATAGCAGATTTAACCGATGTAAGCATTAATACCGCCCTGGGCCGTATGCGTTATGCTTTGAGTAATTTACGTAAAATGCTTAAAACAAAAGAGATGACCTACAAAGGGTAGTAAAAATGTTACATATTTTTTTTGAGGGTTTGAAATAAAGCATCTGAACTATCGTTAAGTTTATAAAACTTATCACATTTAGTTTGCTTATGACAAAAACCTCTACATCACAAAACAATGTAAATTTACCTACACCCAACATGTTTCAGCCTAGAACTGATATTGAATCAGATGCAGAAATCGACTTATTTTACGATCAAATAAAAGGTAAGTTGGATAGACTGGCTAAAGATCCTCAAGATGAAACCATCAACAAGATTTTAGCTTACAGCAGGTCATTATAAAATTTATACTTGTAAAAAGGTTGTTCCACAGGGTGGAACAACCTTTTTTTGTCTGGAAAATGGAAGAGGTAAGATGGGTGATGGTTCGTTAGTTCATTCGTCATTGGTTCATTAGTCACTGGCAAACTGTAAACTGGCTGGGTTATCCGTTAATAGTTAGTTGGCGAACGACCTAACCGATAGGGGAATAAACTATTTGGCCATCAACCATGAACCATCTGACTATAAGCCCTCAACAATGCAACCATGAAGCAATCTAGTAATGAACTATTGCCTATCAACCATCCTATCACCGCTTAGCTCATCCATCTTCCATCCCACATCTTCCATCCTCCTATAAATGGCCCAATTTTTACAATATCCTACCATAAAAAGCCATACCTTTGCATAGTGTAATTTTAACACTAAGGGCACTATGAACAAGAACTTACTTCCACTTACTTTAGGAGGCTTAGGCATTGGTATAACTGAATTTGTAATGATGGGCCTGTTGCCCGATATCTCAAAAGGTCTAGCAGTAACCATTCCACAAGCCGGGCATTTAATCTCCGCTTATGCATTAGGTGTAGTAATCGGTGCACCTTTATTAATCATGATTGCAGGTAAATATCCACCAAAAATGATATTGATCGCTTTGATGATTATGTTTACCGTTTTTAATGCTTTCTCTGCTTTTGCCCCAACTTTTAATACTTTATTTATCGCCAGGTTGCTTTCGGGTTTACCCCACGGTGCATTTTTCGGTGTAGGCTCGGTAGTAGCCAGCAGAATTGCAGAAAAAGGGAAAGCCGCACAGGCCGTATCATTAATGTTTATGGGCTTAACGATTGCCAATATTGTAGGCGTACCATTGGGCACCTATATTGGACACAATTTCTCCTGGCGCATATCTTTTGCCGTGGTGGTATTTGTAGGTTTGGTAACCTTATTAAGTTTAAAATTATGGTTACCCGCTTTAGAAGCGACAAAAAACCGCGATTTAAAAGCAGAATTAAGTTGCTTCAAAAAAAGAGAAGCATGTATCATCATTTTCATGATCTCTATAGGCACGGGTGGATTATTTACCTGGTACAGCTACATTGCACCATTAATGACAGACGTTGCAGGCTTTTCGTCCAATGCTGTAACTTATATATTAATGCTGGCGGGTTTGGGCATGATGTTCGGCAATTACATTGGTGGTCGTTTGGCCGATAAATTTTCTCCAGCCAAAGCATCTGCAGCTTTACTGCTCACTATGGTGGTTACCCTAACCATTGTACACTTTGTGTCTGCAAGTCAGCCATTGGCTTTAATTATGACTTTTATTACCGGTGCGGTCGCTTTCTCATTGGCGGCCCCTATCCAGATGCTGATGATCCAGAGTGCCAAAGGCTCCGAAATGCTGGCAGCTTCGGCAAGTCAGGCGAGTTTTAATATTGGTAATGCTTTAGGCGCATTCTTTGGCGGACTTCCGTTAGTGTATGGCTACGATTATACCTCGCCAGCCTATGTTGGTGCTGCGATGGCTTTGGTTGGTGCGTTTTTTGCCTTCTGGCTCATCAAAAGCAATCAAAGTGCAACAGAAAAGATTAAAGCTCCAGCGGCTTCTTTTCATTAAATGCTTTTTCTTTTTGGAAAACGAAGGACAGTGCATTTTTGATTCTGCAGCCCTGCTGTACACTATAGCCTCGCAGAAAAAGCTCGGGCTGCCGTTTCCATCAGGTTTATTATCAAGGCTCTGTGCCGTTAATTAAAAGACCTGCGCGGTGATTTCTGAATAAGAAAATCCAAACCATTCTCTCATTTAAAACTCAATTATTTCACTCATTCAAAACGCTGCCTCCCCATTCTCTTCAACAGCTTTAAATGAGATTTTATCCCTCCAGAATAACTGGTGCAATTAGGCTTTATTCCACTTTCGTTTAACATTTCATATAATATCTTACTGATCTGCGGATAATACACGTGATGATAATGCGGAAATAAATGATGGGCAATGTGGTTATTAAAACCGCCTAAAATAAAGTTTGCCGTTTTACTGAAAGGATGCATGTCGTTTGAACTCCTGATCTGGTTCATTAACCAGGAGGCATTAATATAACCTTGCGCATCAGCTTTCGGATATTGTGTTTCCTCTACATGGTGGGTCATAAAAAAGGTAAACAACAAGAATAACGACTGGCTTAAATGCATCATTAAAAAACCAGTTAGCACCACATACCAGGGCTGGATCGCAAATATTATAGGCAAAACAAATAACAAACTGATATAGATAAATTTTTGGAATACAAACGACAGGTAATACCTAATGTTCTTTTTAGCGCCATAACCATCGTCACTAAATAGAATCACAAAATCTTTAATAAAAATCCAGAACAGCGAATAGGTTGTATAAGCTAATGGTGCATACAGGTGTTGGTACGCATGAAACCAATAATGTTTGCTACCCGGCACCACGCGGATCAATTTCGATATTTTAAGGTCAGAATCGTAATCTTCTACATTTGGCGCATAATGATGAGAATTAACATGGCGCAGTTTCCAAGCCTCAGCATGCGCCCCAACCAATGTATAAATAGCTACAAAGCAAATGTGGTTAAGTCGCTTGTTTTTAAAGATGGTATTGTGCGAAAAGTCGTGTGAAAAGTTAAAAGCAAAGAGCAGCGAGATAAAACCATAGATCACAAAGCAGCCCACAAAACCAATCGGGTTAGCGATATGGTACAAAGCTAAATAGGTAAACAAGGTGAGCAAGAAATACACCACGAATTTAAGTACGATGATCCGCATAAATGCAGATTTATCAGCTACCACTTCTTCGCTAACGCGTTTGTATATCGCTTTTAGCAACTGACTATCAGCCGCCACATGAATATGTTTATCCTTCATATCGCATCGGGATTAAGTGTTCACTTTTACCCATCATTTTCAAAAACCTGAAATGAGAGGCCAGCGATTCGCCATAAGACATTTCCATATAAGTAAGCCTGTGTTTTTTAGCCAGCGCTTTAAAAATTGGAATAATCTCAAGGTAGTGTACATGGCACACGTTAGGAAGCAGGTGGTGTACCGCATGTGCATTAAAACCGCCAAGTGTCCAGTTTAAAAATCTGCTTTCAGCATGATAATCTATTGAGGTAAGCAATTGTAGCTTTGGCCAGCTCATATTCAATTTATGATCCTGATCAGGCACCGGGTGAGCTACATAATCCGATAAATGTGCCACGCCTAATACAGCCACAAACAATAGCGAAATGATAAAATGATTTAACAAAAAAGCCAATAAAACCGTCTGCCAGCCGAAAGGCAACAGATAAACAGGCAAAATGATCATATAACCGATATATAAGAGTTTATATATCACCAGCTTTACAGCTTCAGTTCGGGGAATCTCCACTTTAATGGTGCGGCTCGATAAATTAAACAGCATCAATATTTCCCTGAAAAAGAACCAGTTAATGGAATAGAACAGGTAAAGAAACGGTGCGTAAATAAACTGATACCGATGGAACCATAACAAAGGCTGAGACTCAGTCATCCTGAATAATGGATTATTCAGCACATCGATATCACTGCCTTCTATATTGGTATATAAATGGTGTGATTCGTTATGGTTTTTGCCCCATACATAGGCGTTGTTCCCTTGTAGGTTAAAACTCAGCGAAAACAGTATCCGGTTCCAGAATTTACTCTTTACTGCTACACCATGGGCCGCATCATGCGAAACATTAAAAGCAGTTAACAAAACAGAAAGTCCCATCAGCAGGTAAAAAGCATAAAATGCAAATACCGAATGACTGGTAATCATTAAGGTATAAAACAGGATGTCCAAACCGAAGTAAAGGAAAATCTTGAAAAACATTTTTGTGTTCCCGGTTTTCTTTAACCCATTATCAATAAAATACTGTTCGATCTGCTCATTCAATTCTTTATAGAATTCGGAGCCTTCATCTTTTATAAATCTTAATTTGTTCATAACAGTGCGTTTTAATTGCTAACCAAATCTAAGGCATATAACAAACCGAAATAAATCTTAAAGATTACAATAACCTCAATAATTATTGTTTAAAGAAAATAAACAACACATATAAAGTTTATAAATTATATTTTTCAATTTAATCTTTTACAATAATCCATTTGATTATTAAAAAATAGTATATTCAATTAAAAAATTAATCTTTATGGATAATCAGCAAGTACTATTTTTTCAAGCCATTAAAGCTGCGTTGCCAGAATACCAGAACCTGGCATTGAGTGTAGCCGAAGAGTTAGGGATCAGCACCAATGAGGCCTATAAGAAAATCAGGGGCGACAGCAACCTTACTTTTCAGCAAATCATCAAGCTTTCCGATTGCTTTGATATCCCATTTCTTTACAACCCGAAACAATCGCTATCTGTTACGTTTAGCTATTTAAGTGTAAATGAAGATTTAGATATGATTGGCTATCTCCAGAATTTATTGGACAACATAAAAGCCATTAAAAACAGTAATAAAAAACATATCACCATCACTACTGATGATATTCCTTTATTTCATTTTTTCAAGTACCCGGAACTCACCAGCTTTAAACTTTTCTTTTGGGCAAATAGTGCCAATAACCTCGGCATACCGTTTAGTGCTTCTTTCCTATCTGATGAGATTATTAAAATTTCCCATGAGTTACATGCCACTTATCTGGAAATACCAAGTACCGAAATATGGTCTAAAGATACCATAACAGGCACACTTGAACAGATCAGGTATGCATTCGAAGCCGGCCATCTTGCCGATACCGAACTGGCTATAAAGATTGTAGAACAAGTAAGGTATTGCCTTACCGATATGAACATGTATGCCATTAGCAGTAAAAAAACCATCGACCCTAACCATACCTTTAACTGGTACAGTTGCGATGTACTGGGCAGCATTGCTTACCTGGTTGATTTTAAAGACCGCATGACCTGCTACAATAGATTTAATACTTTTAATTATTTAAGAACCGAAGACCAGGCCTACTGCAAACAAACCAAACAATGGATGCAGGGCCTGATTATGAAATCTGTTTCTTTCAGCGGCCAGGGAGAAAAACACCGCAATAAGTATCTGTATAATGCCTTTGCTGAATGTGATAAGTTGCTGAGGGAGATAGATCAGTCTGGAGTTGGGCGTTTAGGTTTTAGAGTGGATTAACCGAATAACTCGCCTTTGCTTCAGATTTGGGACACCCAGTCTCAGTTAACCGATTTAGACAATTAACCGATTAAACTATTAATCATCACGCCTTTTCCCTCTTCCATTTTCCATCTTTCCCCTATATTTGCACATGCTTAAAAAAGAACGCTACAAACTTTTTGTAGAACATTTTTCGGCCAAGCAGCCTGATGCAGAAACCGAGTTACATTATAATAACCCTTACCAGCTTTTAGTGGCCGTAATCCTTTCGGCACAATGTACCGACAAAAGGGTGAATATGGTAACGCCAGCACTTTTTCAACGCTTTCCTAATGCCAGGGCTTTGGCGGAGGCTACTCCTGATATTGTTTTTGATTATATCAGAAGCATCAGTTATCCTAACAACAAAGCAAAACACCTGGTGGGCATGGCCAATATCCTGCTGAACGAATTTAACGATGTGGTACCTTCTGGAATTGATGACTTACAGAAAATGCCCGGTGTTGGGCGCAAAACAGCCAATGTAATTGCATCGGTAATTTACAATGCACCGGCAATGGCAGTTGATACCCACGTTTTCCGTGTGGCCAACCGCTTAGGTTTAACTAATGGCAAAACGCCATTGGCAGTGGAAAAAGATCTGGTTAAAAACCTGCCAGAACACGACATCCACATTGCACACCACTGGCTTATCCTGCACGGACGTTATGTTTGTGTAGCCAGAAACCCCAAATGCGATGTTTGCGAAATTACCTACATGTGCAGGTATTTTGAACGCTTAACCGCCCAAAACGAAAGAGATAAATTAAAGGCTTAAAAAATATTTTCACTTTACTATTGACATTAGCTAAAAAACATTTAACTTAGCTAAATATTTTAGTATTATAAATATCAACATTTGAGCATATTAGCCGATAATCAATTATATTTACGCAATCAATGAAAAAAGAAATGAGCACTGCAAATCCAGATAAATTAAAAGCCCTACAACTTACTTTAGATAAACTAGAGAAATCATACGGTAAAGGTACCATCATGAAACTTGGCGATACTGCCATTGAACCAATAGATTTTATTTCTACCGGATCAATCAGTTTAGATATTGCTTTGGGTATTGGCGGTATCCCAAAAGGCCGTGTAATTGAAATCTATGGTCCGGAATCGTCTGGTAAAACAACTTTGGCCACACATATTATTGCCGAAGCACAGAAAAAAGGTGGTATTGCAGCTTTTATTGATGCAGAGCATGCCTTTGATCAGTTTTATGCAAAAAAACTAGGTGTAGATACAGATAACCTATTAATCTCTCAACCAGATAACGGTGAGCAGGCATTAGAAATTGCCGATAACTTAATCCGTTCTGGCGCAATAGATGTAATTGTAATCGACTCTGTTGCAGCATTGGTTCCTAAAAGTGAAATTGAAGGCGAAATGGGCGACAGTAAAATGGGTTTACATGCCCGTTTAATGAGTCAGGCCTTACGTAAATTAACCGGAACAATTTCTAAAACCGGATGTTGCTGTATTTTCATTAACCAGCTACGTGATAAAATTGGTGTAATGTTCGGTAACCCTGAAACCACAACTGGAGGTAATGCTTTGAAATTTTATGCATCGGTACGTTTAGATATCCGTCGTATTTCACAAATCAAAGATTCTGACGAAGTTTCCGGTAACCGTGTTAAAGTAAAAATTGTTAAAAATAAAGTGGCTCCGCCTTTCCGTATTGCAGAATTTGACGTGATGTTTGGTGAAGGTATTTCTAAAAACGGTGAGATTATCGACTTAGGTGTTGATTTTGGTATCATCAAAAAAGCAGGTTCATGGTTCTCTTACGGAGATACCAAGCTGGGCCAGGGTAGAGATGCCGTAAAACAATTGTTAAGCGACAATCCTGAACTTGCAGAAGAACTGGAAACCAAGATTAAAGCAGAAGTAACCGGCGAGCATCTGGCAGAAAAATAAGCCTAATCAATTCAGACTGAAGATAAAAAAAGCGTCCTGATTTTAAATCCGGACGCTTTTCTATTTTTAGCATTTGGTTAATAACTAACCGAAACGCCAAAGTTTATAGAAGTACCTCTCCCTTTTGAATAAAAACCAGGCTGCATAAACCATTGGGCCCTGGCCGGAAAGTAATCCTGGTTAAAAATATTATCTACACCCAAGGTAAGTTTCGTGTTCTTCTTCACCTGATAAATCCCCGCAAAACTAAATAAATGATAAGCTTTTACCGCACCCTCATTTCCATTATATATGCCGTTTGCATTTTTCTCAAATCTATTGCGCGAATTAATGCCGGTGTAATTCAGGGTCAAATCCAGCACCTTTAACGGACTGTAGGTAACCGAAGCCGTAACTTTAGGTGCTGAGATCCGGCGGCCATTAAGATATAAGTCACCCACATCATTAAACTTTCCATTTTTATCAATGTCACGCTTGCCTTCAGTATAACTATAACTTGCAGATAAGCCCAACTGATCAAACAAGTGGTAATCTGCCGCTAACTCAAAACCATAAATTTTTTCAGGGTTTCTGGCCGTATTAAACAGGCCTGTAGTAGGATCATAAACCACTTCAATCCCCAGCTTGGATGTACTGATGTAACCCGACGCAGAAAATGTTAATCCGGCAATTTTACTCTCAAAGCCAGCTTCATAATTATTGACCTTTACCGCATCTGTATTGATCTTGTCAATGCTGTTTACCTTGGCATCACGTAAAGCCAATCCAATATCCATCACAGAAAAACCCTGAGAGAAACTTACAAAAGGACTGAACACATTAAATTGGTTATACCTTAAACCTGCATTAAAAAGGTAAGTGCTGTATTTTAAATTCCCTCCGGTTACATCAAAAGATGGCGTAATGGTGGTATTGTTTGCGCCTGTAGTTCTTAGCGTACGATAATCATCAACAGCTATATTTACATTTTCGTAACGCAAACCCGTTTTAAATACAAGCTTGTTTAAAATATTAAAATCTGCCTGCGCAAAAGGTGCAAGGTTGGTCATATCCATTGTAGGCACCCATACCCTACCATCAACCAATGGCTGTGCAGTTTTATCTTTCATAAAATCTGCACCATAAGCCAGATTCATTTTCAAAAAATTAAGGTTCAGTATTGGTGTTTCCAGAAATAAACGCGCTCCCCTTTTATCGTTTTTGGCAAGTGATTGGCCATCACCTCCATCAAAACGGCCTAAGGATACATAGAATACGTCCTTACGGGTTTCGTAATAAAGATCTGCGTGTAAACTTGAATGCAGAAAGGTGCTGTCTATTTTATACGATAGATTTAAATTATGATTATAATCAACCCCGGTCGGAATACCAAGTGGTTTTCCCAGCACCCCTGTTGCTTTCTGGCCTGTTGCAAGATTACCATTTACCAAAGTAAAATTACTATTCTGCAAACTGCTGTATGTATTATAGGTAAGCTGAATACGTTGATTTTTTGTAGGCACGTAACCAAATTTGGCAAAAGCATTATAAGTATCTGTCTCGCCTAAACTATAGTTGGGCCCTACCACATCACCTTTTGCATCCTTATATTCACCAGTTTGCTCATACATGCCACTAACCACGTAGTCAAATTTGCCCATTTTCCCATAAAACATCTGGTTAATCCTACCGCCTTCAGAATTTTTGATCTTAACCAACGATCCGTTTAAATTAAGCTGGGTTTTACCTGCGAACCTGGCAGCTGTATCCGGAACCATGGTAATGTAATTCACCAGACCTCCGGCAGCACCATTACCGTAAATGGCCGTTGCCCCTTTTACCACTTCTATACGTTCCAGCACCGATGGGTCTATTGACCTTAAATCTACCTCAGCATTTCTTAAGGGCGAAGATTGTGAAACACCATCTACCATCACCAGCATTGGTCGCCCCCTTAAATTCTGCCCCACATTATTTCCGGTTTGTGCCGTAGGTGCAAAACCAGGAACCTGATTCGCCAATATGGTGCTTAAATCGGACGTAATGGCCATTTCCTTCTCTAGTTTCTTCTTATTTACAATACTAACTGAAGTAGTGATGTTTTTGATATTTTCAGGCTTTCTGGAGGTCGAGATTAACACGTCATCTAAAGTATTGGGCACTGGTTCCAATACAAAGTTGATAACAGTATCGGTCTGTACAGCCCCAATTTGTTGGGTAGCTGTTTTATAGCCAACTGCAATTAACCGGATATTAAATGGAATGCCACTTTTGATATAAATTGTGAAATAACCTTTGCTATCGGCCTGGATTTTCTGGCCCGGTAAAGAAATGGTTGTGTATGGGATTTCACTGCTTTTATCCCTGACGTGTCCCTCAATCTTCACGCTTTGGCCGTGCACCAAAAGAAGATTACACATCAGGATGGTAACGATCAGTATAATTTTTTTCATCTATCTTTAATTTCGACAAAGATAGAAAATAGACACTAATAAGAATAGGTCTAAATAAGAATTAGGAGATTTAAATTAATTCTGACTGAAAACGGCGCTGAAATCTTTGGTTACATAAACAATAACCAAAAGCGCAGCAATAAGCAGGGCACCCAGAATAATTACACCCCAGCTTCCTTTAAGTTTGTTTTTATCCTTTCTGATCAACCAGTATAACAGGCCGATTAAAGGTACCGCACAAACAATCCAAAATATTAACGATGCTCCAGTCATATATAAAATTCAATTTAAAAAAATCACTCAATCAGTAGTTTTCAATTCACAGTTGCCTGTTTCTATCTTTAAGCCTTTAATAGCTATAATCCCCAAGCAGTCGTCATCCTGAACTTGTTTCCGGATCTTATCCACAAAATTAATCATACTGGAGTCCTTCGAACAATAATATGGAGACGTTAGACAATTAGTTATAAACCATTGACTAATGAACCCATGACCAATAAACCAACATTAAAACTCCATCCGTGCCATTGGTGAAACATCCTGCCCTACAAAATCCTGTTTCAGATACTTTTGGTAACCTGCAATGGCAATCATGCCCGCATTATCTGTACAATATTGAAATGCCGGAATATAAATCTTCCATCCCAGTTCATAGGCAGTTTTTTGCAAACCATTCCGCAAACCAGAGTTTGCAGAAACACCTCCAGCAATAGCTATTTCCTTAATGCCGTACTGCTTCGCTGCTTTCCTTAATTTATTCAACAAAATCTGCACAATACTATGTTGAACAGAAGCACAAATATCAGCTAAATTTTCCGCAATAAAATTAGGGTTCTCTCTCTCTTGTTTCCTGATAAAATACAGAATAGAAGTTTTAAAACCACTAAAACTAAAGTTCAGATCGGCAATTTGTGGTTCGGCAAACTTAAATGCCAAAGGATTTCCATTTTGCGCATGTTTATCAATCAGTGGTCCGCCAGGGTAAGGCAAAGCCAGTAATTTAGCCGTTTTATCAAAAGCTTCACCAGCAGCATCATCCAAAGTTTCGCCAATAATTTCCATATCAAAATAATCCTTTACAAGCACAATTTGTGTATGTCCGCCTGAAACGGTTAAACAGATAAAAGGAAAAACCGGCTTAGGATCATCAATAAAATGCGCCAGAATATGCGCATGCATATGATTAACAGAAATTAAAGGTATATTTAAAGCTAATGCAAAAGATTTTGCAAAAGAAACACCAACCAATAACGATCCTAAAAGGCCTGGACCACGTGTAAAAGCTACTGCATTAATGTCCTGTTTTGTAACTTTGGCATTAATTAAAGCTTGTTGCACGGCAGGCACAATATTCTGCTGATGTACCCTTGAAGCTAATTCAGGTATTACACCACCATAATTTTGATGAATTGTTTGGTTTGCAATAACATTGGCAGTAATTTTGCCGTTGTTACAAATAGCAACGGATGTATCATCGCAAGAAGACTCGATAGCAAGTATAACAGACAAATTATTAATATTTAAGCTGCAAAATTATTAAAAAACTATTTAAAATACTCCTTTGGGTAATTGCATCAATAATTTTGCTGCTTGCGCTTCTTATTTTCTCACTACAATTTAAGCCCGTACAAACCTATTTTGCGCAGCGGGCTGCCGCATACCTGTCTAAAGAGCTCAATACCACTATATCAATTAAGAGTCTTTATATCAAACCATTTAAGTCTATTGTACTCGAAGATTTATTGGTTTTGGATCTGCAAAAAGACACTTTATTGAGCACGCCACAATTTATGGTCGATATTAATCGATTATCCATTGATAAAAAGATTATCGATATCAATACCGTTCAAATTAATGATGGTCAGTTTTTCCTAAAGGATTTCAAAGATAAGTCTTCTAATCTCGATTTTATCATCAACTACTTCGATTCTGGTAAACCTAAGGTAAAGAAAAAGAAAAGCAAGCCTTTTGACGTCAATCTGGGCCGCCTTATTTTAAATAAGTTTGCGTTCAGGTATATCAACTACAATGCAAAAGATACCACTCAGGGCAAAAGCGTAAACTTCGATAATGTAAACGTTAAACAGCTAAGTGGAATTTTTGAAGGATTGGATACCAAGAACCACTTGTTAAAAACGAACATCAAAAACTTAACTTTTAAAGAGCGCAGCGGATTTTACCTCAAAAATTTAACGGCGCAAACCACGGTTGACAGTAACGCCATTGAGTTAAAAAACCTATTGCTCGAAACCAATCAGAGCCGTTTAACCAATTACTATCAAATGCGGTTTAAAAGCTTTAAAGATTTTAACCAATACATAGATAATGTACGGATGAAGGCCATCTTTAAAGATAGCCATATCACCTCAAGAGATGTTGCGTTTTTTGCTCCTGAATTGAACACCATGAAACTCGACCTGGATGTTGATGGTCAGATTACAGGTTTAGTGAATAACCTTAAAGCCAAAAAACTCTCCTTAAGAACTGGAAAGGCTACACACATTAAAGGCGATTTTATTTTAAAGGGGCTGCCAAAATGGAAAGAAACCTTTATGGACCTGAACATCGAGATGGCGGGCACAAACAAAACCGATCTTGAGCAAGTGCTTGCTGGTATTACGAACAGCAAAAAGCAAATTGTTCCGGTAATTGTAAAGAAATTTGGCAACATTAATTTTAACGGAAGTTTTACGGGTTTTCAGAACGACTTCATTGCCTATGGCGAGTTTAAAACGAAACTGGGCCGCGTCGTTTCGGACGTAAATATGAAAATCGATAAAAAAGATGTTCCATCATACACCGGAAATGTAAAAACATACGATTTTAATATCGGCGACTTACTGGATGAAAAGAGCCTGGGCCGGATCAGCTCTTCCTTATATGTGAAAGGGCGGGGAACGGAACTGAAAGAGTTAACCGAAAAAATAAATGGTGATATAGCGTACATCGACTTTAACCAATACAGGTACCGTAACGTGAAGATTGATGGCACCTTTGATAAAAAATATTTTGACGGTAAGCTTAGCATTAATGACCGAAACGTTAAACTGGTATTCGATGGGGGTGTTAACCTGAACCCTAAATTACCGGTATTTAATTTTAACGCAACCATTTCCAAGGCACGTTTAAAAGCCTTAAAATTGTTAAAAGATTCGTTAATGGTAGATGCCAAATTTACCACTAATTTTTCGGGCACCAACCTGAACAACATATCGGGCAAATTATTAATTCAAGAGATCAGGCTGCAAAACCGAAAAGGCACTTACAGCGTAGATTCTGTACAATTAATGGCCAATGGCACAGGCGCTAACCGCGTGCTCGATATCCGTTCAGATATTTTAGACGCCAGCATTAAAGGTGAATATGACTTAAATTCTATCGCTTCTTACTATAAGGCCATCGCCAAAACGTATATCCCATCCTTAAAAGCCGACATCATCAAATACAATAAGCAGATTTTTCAGTTCAACCTTCAGGTTAAAAAATTTGAGCCGCTTGCACAGATCCTGGCACCCGGCTTAGAACTGGAAGAAGGTGCTACGCTAACTGGCGATTTCGATTCGCGTAATAATACCGCCACACTGAATGGTTTTGTCAAGAAATTAAAATACAACGGCATTGTCGTCAATAATATCATCCTCGACGAAAATACCACTACACAACAGCTTCAGCTGATTGTAACTTCTGACCGGGTGCAGCTTAACGACAGTCTGTTCATTAAAGATGTAAACATTTCCAACATCCTGCGGAACGATAGTTTGGCCTTCAACGTAAAAATGTCTAACAACGATGAAGATAATCAGCTCGATTTAAACGGATTGGTAGAATTCACCAAAAACCAGGATACTACGGCCAGGTTAAGCGTATTGCCTTCTATCTTAAAAATCAATAATGAAGAATGGCGTATCCAGGAGAAAGTACGCATTGTGCTGAACAATGGTAAAACCGAGATCAGCAATTTCGATTTAACGAATGGAAATCAGCAGGTGACCATTGATGGATTAATTTCTGAAGATCCTAAAGATTTGATTAGTGTTGGATTTAAAGATTTTAGCTTAAAAACCCTTAACCCCTTTACCAAAGGTTTTGGTGTTAAACTGGGCGGAAACGTTAACGGCAAGACTGATTTATTTGGCGTCTTAAAAACACTTCGTGTAACCGACGATTTAAAGGTTGATTCGTTAAACTTTAACGATATCTATATCGGGACCTTAACAGATACCTCATCATACAGCAATGAGAGCCAAAAACTTAATGTATTTACCCGCATTGTGGCAGACAATTCGGAGAACTTTAAACTGACCGGAAATCTTGATCTCAAGGAAAAAGAAATTGACCTTGCCGTAAAAATGGACGATAGCAAACTTACCGTACTTGAGCCATTTGTTAAACAACTGGTATCCAAACTAAAAGGAAACATTTCAGCTGATTTAACGGTAAAAGGTAAGTTAGACAAGCCGGAAATTAATGGAACCCTATCTTTAAATAAGGGGGAGCTGATGGTGAACTATCTTAAAACCACTTATGTAATTACCGATAAGGTAGAAGTAAACAACAGTGTAATTAAGCTTGAAGATTTCGTACTTAGAGACCTGGAAGGTCATGAAGCCACCGCAAATGGTAGCGTAGATTTAAACGACATCAACTACCCAACATTGAATGTTAAGGTGAATGCCAACAGTTTAATGGCCTTAAATACCACCGCGAAAGATAATTCTATTTATTATGGTCGTGCATATGGCACAGGTGTATTCACGTTTACAGGGCCTACCAATAAAATGAAGATTGATATTAAGGCGAAAACGGAAAAGGGAACTGTATTTAACCTGCCGTTAAACAGTTCTGAAACCGTATCGGATAAGGACTTCATTAATTTTGTAAGCCGCGATTCTACAGTTCTGGTGAAGAAAAAAACCAACTTTGATGGTTTAACCCTAAGTTTCAAATTAACCATTGATCCAAATACCACGGCGAACATTTATACCACCCTGGGCAATTTAAGTGGCAAGGGTAATGCCGAGCTGAGCTTAAACATCAATAGTTTTGGCGATTTTGAAATGTCTGGTGATTATATCATCGAGACAGGAAGTTTCGATTTTACGGCTCAGGAAGTAATCAACAAAAAATTCGAAATTAGGCAAGGTGGAACCATCCGCTGGACAGGTAATCCTACGGCCGCGCAAATTAACTTAAAGGCGGTATATGCATTGAGGGCGAGTTTAAATGACCTTTACAAAGCGGCTAACCGCGATGCGAGTAGCAATGCTAACCAAAGGGTAAATACCGAGGTAGAAATGGGTTTAACGGGTTTACTGTTAAAACCTGACATTAAGCTTGATATCAATTTCCCTGCACAACCTTCCATTAAAGAAGAGCTGCAAACCTATTTAAGCGATCAGAATAACCTGAACCTGCAGGCTTTCAGTTTAATTATCAGAAGGAGTTTCGCGCCGGGCAATGGCGGGCAGTCGATCGGGAACCAGTTGAGTTCTACGGCAACCAGTACGGCTACAGAATTGGTTTTTAATCAGTTTAACAACGTACTTTCTTCGTTAAACTTAAACTTTGTCGATCTGAACGTACGTTCGTTAAGCGAGGCCAATGCATCGTTCAAATTCTTTAATGACCGTTTGATTATTAATGCGGGTATTGTAGACCGCAATAGTGTGAACGACTTTACGGTGATCGATTTCTCTAAAGATAATGTGGGCAGAGAGGTGGAGGCACTTTTCCTGATTAAAAAAGATGGAAGTTTGACGATGAAAGCAGCAAATAAACCGCCTACCCAACAGAGTATATTCTTAAACAGCGGAATCAGTCCAACCGCAAACGTAACCTCTTTCGGTTTGGTGTATACCCAGCAGTTTGATACGTTTAAGGAATTTGTTCAGAAAATTTCTGGTGCTTACCGCCGAAACTTGAAAAGAAAACAAAATCAAACCCCTGTTAAAACGAATAAATCAATTAGTAAGGAAGCGATTATCAATCAAAGTAAAGGAAATCAGCGGAGGTAGGGTTGGTTGCGTTAGTTCATTGGCCATTGGTTTGTTAGGGCTTCGTTCATCACTAATAGTTTTTCTTCTGAGAAGCTCATTTCCCAGTATATAAAGATCCTTCACTGCGTTCAGGATGACAAATGGAACAAGTTCAGGACAACGAACTGTTGGGAACGATGAGCAAGGTTGCGCTAAAACAAAAAGACCAACAATCGAGTCCTGCTCAACTGTTGGTCTTGTATAAGTTTTCAATTCGTAGTTCACAGTTCGCGCAATTCAAATTGTGAACTGCAAACTGCTAACTGCCAACTGAACTATCCTTTCATAATCGAATGGCCCATTTTATCTCTTTTGGTGGTTAAATAACGTTCGTTGTGTATGTTACTTGCTATTTCGATCGGAATATTTTCTACCACTTCTAAGCCATATCCAATTAAACCTGCCCTTTTGGTTGGGTTATTGGTCATTAAACGCATTTTAGTTACCCCTTCAGATCTCAGGATCTGCGCGCCTACACCGTAATCGCGTTCATCACCTTTAAAACCCAGCTTAATATTGGCTTCAACGGTATCAAAACCAGCATCCTGTAAGTTGTAAGAACGTAATTTATTAATCAGTCCAATACCTCTACCTTCCTGGTTCATGTATACCACAATACCTTTACCTTCTTTTTCGATCATTTCTAATGCCTTATGCAACTGCGGACCGCAATCGCAACGGCAAGATCCAAAAATATCGCCCGTTACACAAGAGCTGTGCACGCGCGCCAAAATAGGTTCGTTGGGATCCCATTCGCCCTTAGAAATGGCTAAATGTGTAGCGTTATTATCCAACTGGGTATAGGCCGTCATTTTAAAATCGCCCCAACTGGTAGGCAAATCAATACTTACCTCTTGCTTAATTAAACTGTCTATCTTTAAACGGTAGGCAATTAAATCTTCAATTGATATAATTTTTAACTGGTGCTGCTCGGCAATTTTAAATAAATCCGGAAGTCTGGCCATTTCGCCGTCTTCTTTTAAAATCTCTACCAATAAACCTGCAGGTTTCATACCGGCTAAACGCGCTAAATCTACTGCAGCTTCTGTATGACCTGCACGACGGATTACGCCGCCATCCTTGGCTATTAAAGGAAAAATATGTCCTGGTCTGCCTAACTCTTCAGGGTCGGTTTTGGGATTAACCAAAGCCAACATCGTTTTTGAGCGATCGCTCGCCGAAATTCCGGTAGTACAACCATGACCAACCAAATCTACCGAAACTGTAAAATTAGTTTCGTAAGCAGCTGTGTTTTTACCCACCATCAGGTTAAGATTTAACTCTTTACAGCGTTCTTCTGTTAAGGGCGCACAGATTAAACCACGGCCGTAAGTGGCCATAAAATTGATGATCTCTGGCGTTGCATTCTCGGCTGCCGTTAAAAAATCACCTTCGTTCTCTCTATTCTCATCATCTACAACAATAATTACTTTACCAGCTTTTATATCTGCGATGGCCTCTTCTATTGTGTTTAACTTTGTTTGCATTTTATAAGCATTATGGGGCAATGGTGTATAAGGCACATTAAAATGGTTTTATACTACAAACAATAACCCGTACAAATGTACAACCTTATTTGAGCAATATTTGGATTAAAATATCATCTGTAAGTAAAGGAAAAAGGGCCTATTTTTCTTTCTTTTTAAACAACTTAAGAATGAGTTGTTTGTAATAATCTACATCAAACAAAGCCGAATCTGCTGTGGCTTTATAGGTTAAAAAGGCAGCCAGGGGCGACAGCACAATTACAGCAATCCACATCCCGAATATCGGGTTCAAATTACCTTCACGAGCCGATTTTTCGGCCACTGTAGTGATAATATGGTACACCAGGAAGAAACAAATCGCCACTACTACGGGCAAGCCCATCCCTCCTTTTCTAATAATGGCTCCTAGTGGCGCACCAATAAAAAACAACAGGATGCAGGATGCTGCCAGCGTGAATTTACGCTGATACTCTACGGTGGCAAAAATGATTTCGCCGGTTAAATCGGTTTGGCGAGGTCCCCAATTGGGTACATGCTGCATAATGTTAGCCACCGTGCTATTGGCATTCTCCAAAGCCATTTTACGCGAACCGTTTGGAATATCTTTTAATATGACGTCGTCAATCTCTTTCGGTACGGCTTTTACACTGGTATAACCCCTGGTTACATTAAATTGCTTAAAGTTACTGTTGAGATTGGCCACCGTACGCATTTTCATCGTATCCAATTGCTTCGTCAGCGAGTCGCGCTTTTTTACAATCCCTTTCAGGTTTAACATGGGGGTACTGTTTCCGAAAGCATTGGGATCGGTCGTACTGCCATCAAAAGACGACATATCGAAACGGGGTGAGGTTTCTTTAAAACGGTTTCGTGTAAAAATCTGCCTGGGGTTGTACATGCCGTTTTTTGCAGCCTGTTCTTCGTACTGCACACCATATTTAAGGTTAAGCACCAAAAACTTACCATCGGCAGTTTTATTCATTTTACCTTCCCTGGCCAGAATTACTTTTGGAATACCATTATTTTCGCGGTGATCGTAAATCATGATATTGTGCAACGTACCATCTTCTTCTTTTGAATCTACACGGATGGCATAGCCTGGAATATCATTGTTAAAAACACCTGGTTTAATCAAAAATGAAAGTTTTTTGTTTCTGATATCGTACAATAGCGATCCAAATTTGAGGTTGGCTTTGGGCAACATATAGTTGGCAAAAAAGAAAGAAGCTACCGTGAGCATCAAAATAACCACAAACAAAGGACGCATGGCTTTCTGCAAAGAAATACCTGCTGATTTGATGGCCACCAGCTCGTAATTTTCGCCCAATGTACCAAAAGTCATGATGGAAGAAAGTAATACCGAAAGTGGAAGCGCCATGGAAACATTGGCAGCCGAGGCATAATACATCAGTTCCAGAATGGTATACCATTCGAAACCTTTTCCAATTAAATCATCAATCCATTTAAACAGAAAAAACATTAATAGAATAAACATCATAACAAAAAATGTTGCTATGAATGGCTTCACAAATGCTTTTATTAATAGAAGATGTATTTTTTTCACCTTACAAAGGTAAACAATACGAAGATAATATTATGCACCCAAAACGCTAATCAGATAATCGATCTGGTTGTCCCAGATTAATTTTTTCTCTGCTAAAAGTTCATCGGTCGTAAAATCGGTGATCGAGAGGGCAACATCATTGGTTAATTCGTCCTGTACAATTTCCATCTCAAAATAACATTGAGGTTCATCATCCAGCCACTTAAATTTAACCAGTTTATTTTCTTTAATGGAAACCAGTTTTGCTTTTTGTTGCTCATCGTCCCATGTAAAAGTATATACCTGATCGCGAAAATTCACATCGTCCGCAAACCATTGTGATAAGCCGTTTGGCTCACTTATAAAGCTATACAATATTCTTGGTGACGATCTAACTTCGTACTCTAGTGTGAATTTTTTCTTTTCTGCCATGTTAGTACACTACCAGGATAATTTCCGGACAATTTTTTAATATTATTTTGCTAAAGAAAGGTAATTTATTCTATATCTGCAACAATATAATTTTTATTGGTTCCAGGTTGTACATTGGTTCATTTGCCATTGGTTCAGTGGTCATTAGTTCATTGGTCATTGTTGAGTGATCATTGGTCATTAGTCACTGGACATTAGTTTATTACTCAGTGGCCATTACCTCGTTAATTCATGCCAGCAGGCTATATTGATAACGATCCTGAGGCGCTGATTGATTAGTAGACCCAAATTAATATAAAGATAAAAACTTCCAAAAAGCAATCAATTTTATTGACTACCAACGTCTTAAACTATTTTTCACATTTCTTTTTAATTGAATGCATATTTATTCTATATTTGCAACTCTTAAAAATAACCACTTCGATATTTACATTTATCCGTAAATATGAAGCCCGGCGGGGTAGCTCAGATGGTTAGAGCGCAGGATTCATAACCCTGAGGTCGGCAGTTCGATCCTGCTCCCCGCTACTTGATTATCAAGCCTTTAGACTTAAAAATCTGAAGGCTTTTTTTATTGTTATCGTATTGTTAGCGCAACCTGCAATCCTGCTTTCGTGTTTCCAAAGATACATTTTTTCCAATTGCTTCAAATTTCTTAGATTAGCAGACAAACAAAAATATATGCCCTTAGAAGTTATATGTATAGAAGATGAAGCTTTTTACGCATTAATTGACAAAGTAGTCGAACGGTTAAGCGAGAAAAAACAGTTTAGTGAAAAGTGGATAAGTGGCAAAGAGGCAATGGTGAAACTTAGAATTAAGAGTACAACGACATTGCAGGATTTACGAGACACTGGAAAAATTCGCTATAGTCAGCCTTCTAAGAAAATCATTCTTTATGATGTCGATTCAATCAACGAATATTTAAACGATAATGCCTACGAAACATTTTAGAGATGGAAAATGAAAATTATTTCGACGAAGCTGAATATATCAGAGGATTCAATGTCGGTTATCGCCTCACCCAAGAGTCTCCAGAGTTTTCGGATTTTCTAGCTACATCTAGTGGTAAAGGAGATAGACTGGACGGGATGAAGGACGGCAGACAACAATATCTTGAAGAGCAGTTTAAAGAAAAAGCACTTGAACAGAATAAAAATTATAACACACCTTCTTGGTTAGAAAATGATCGATTTAAAAATCTGGATAAGGGATTTGATAAGTCAAAATCAAAAGATATTGAGCCTGATTTATAAGTCTATTCGATTTCCAAATCCATATCATCTTTATTTTTTAAAAACTGGTTCTTGAGATCAATATCTTTCTCTTCTTTCAAAATTTTCGAACTGGCAAAATAATCATTAGCTAAATCACCTTATATCTGATCGTTTTTAGGTTGAAAATTACCGGTGAGATCAGCTATTTCTTGTTCTTGTTTAAGCAATAATGTTTTGTACTTTACCCCGTCAGGTATTGACCATTCGTGATTGAATGTATCAACTTCTTGATCCATTTGCGTTACATATCCTTCAGGAAGATTGTCTCTTGATTGAAAGGCAGCTGTGATGTTTAAATGTCGCTGTTTCATATCTGACCAGCTCTTATCTCGCAATTCGTGATAACTCTTTTTTTGTTGGTCATGCTTTTCGTATAGTTCACTTAAGTCCATATGAATCTATTAATTGTTCAGTTCTTTAAGAACATTTTTATTCGTGAGAGATTAATTTATCTCGTGCAACTAGTCGTGATATATTATATTTCCGTCGATATATCAGATATAACCCATCTTGTACCGTTAATTGCAAAAGATATGGTGTACAGTCGTTTGGAAAAAAGCGGTTCCAGTGTATTTAACAAAACACATAGTTTTTGGGGATCAGAAGCTGGTCGACGTTTGAAGAACTCTGCAACATCAACCTCGAAAAGATGATCCAATTTGATATGGTTTATAGACACCCCTAAGTTATCAGCTTTCTTCTTAAATTCAGAGACTTGCTGTGCAAATACATCTAACTCTCTAATTGTAAGTGATCCTAGGCCCTGTAACTCAGCCGCCGATTCTACATACTGTTTTGACTCGAAGTAAACTTTACAACTAGCGTGCTCACCGTCAAGCGACACATCCCAAACATGAATATTTTTTACAAATACGATGTTCTCGTTGTAGCTATTGAAAGCTTCAAAGTTATTTCCCCAAAACATCTTTCGATAATACGGATCTAACAAATTCCAGGCATATTGCATGTCCTTTGTAGAGATAGAATTATAGTATCTTTCTATGAGAGTAGTTAAAGTTTCTTGTTCCTTTAAGGTCGACTTAGAATCGTACTTTATAACATTAGTGTCAGAGAACAATGCGTCCAAATTGGTGTTTTCCACAAATACGTCTCCATTTACTTTATCGTAGACAACAAAATCTTTATACTTTTCAATAAACTCTGGGTAATACTGTTCTAAAAAGGTTTGAAAATAAAGGCTCGCTACGTTTGTAAGTTCGATTACTTTTCCTGCAACATTAAATGGAAGTTCGACGCCTATATACTGTAATGCTGCGATGAAAAGATCTTCACCGATCTCACACATTCCATCGTTAACATAGCATTTTACACGATAAAAAATTCGATTCTCTGAGCTGTAGGTGCCAAATAAACCCAATACTGGGTATTCATCAGTTTTGTGATTTTTTACCTCCCAAATTTGAGGAGAGCGCCGTCTAAGATCACTAGTCTCACCGTCCTGGAACTCAGTTTTGACATAATGATCGATTAGTACCTCATAAAATCTATTATAAGCTATTTCTGGAATTTTCATACAAGCGTGGTTTAAAGATTAGCACACAAGATAAGAATTATACATTTTATACAAAAGATACATGACGTGCAGTATTTACTGTATTAGATGTGACGAATTTTCATCGCTAGATTTACATTATTGAATCAGATGCGTGGTTTATCTTTTGAACTAGCATCAGGTACAGAATTTAAACCTTTTAAAAATTCAGCATTATGCTCGATCAATTTATCAAGATAATTTCGGACTCTCGGTGGCGTACCGCGATACCGAATAGCAAGAAACTCCGCCTGGAAGTCTTTTATTGCCTGAAGATACCCTGCGGCTTTCTCTTCGCCATGGATACTTTTATATTCCTGAAAATTTTTTTCTGTGATGGGCGCTGCCATCTCTCCAAAAAACTCTCCGTCTTTCGAGTAATCAGCATACCAGTTTGATGGTGGTTTATAGCGTTGCATAAAAAATCTCCTGAAATCTAGTATACATAATCACTATCTCTAATGATAGTCAAGCAAAAAGTTAATTGATTACAGAATTACGCCGAACATCTTAATGGTCAGGCAGCGAAATCCGAGGCGCGTAACAGTCGGTTTATAAATTAATCTTTGAAATCATGAGTTTTTCAGATGACCAAAAGAAAATCCTGAGCAGTAACGGCTACAGGCAATCTGCCCTTGATAGTGATAAATACATCAAGGACAACGGCCACTCCGTTTCTAGCACTGGTAATAGAACTACCTTCAACACGAGTTCACATACCAGCAACTGTGGGATTTCTAATTCTTTGTTTGACAAGAAGTCAAAGTAGTTAGGTAAGTAAGCTTTCCACAGGTGGTGCTGTGGAAAGCATTTTTTAAAAAATTGAATGTATAATTTTAAAACTTAAAAGTATGAAAACTTTTGATTTAGACCAACCTCTACTTGAGTTTGGTTCGAAGGATGGCTTTATCCCTTTTACGATGCGCATGGCATGCGAGGGGATCAGCATTCTTGGTTCTATCGGTTCCGGCAAATCGAGTGGAAGCGCACGTTATTTCGCAATGAAGATGCTGGAGCAGGGTTTCGGGGGGTTAGTCTTGACCGCCAAAAATTCCGAGAAACAGGATTGGATCAATTGGTGCAAACACACGGGTCGCATTCGGGATCTTGTAATCCTGGAACCCAATGGCTTTGAGAGATTTAACTTCATGGACTATCTCGGAAGCCATAATAGCGGTGCTGGACTTACTGGAAACATTGTTAATGTACTGAAGACAGTAATCGAAGCAAGCAAAGATGATGGACATCACGGCTCGAACGATGATTTCTGGTCTGGAGCATTGACAATGGTGCTGTCGTTTTCTGTTCAGCTTTGTAAAATGGCTTATGGGTCAGTATCAGTCGAAACCTTATACGAGATTTGCCAAAGTCTTCCGAAAGAAGGAATCAGAATAGCTCCGGAAAATGGCGCAGAGCCTTCTGCCTTTTATAAGGCACATAGCCTTGTTATCTCTCAGACGAGAGAAAAAGTTGCCGTTTGGAAAACACTTTATAGTGATGAAGCTTTGAAAGAGCTTAAACAAAGCAATAAATACGATGCGGAATTATATAAAGTTCATCCTGAGATCAGACAGGTGAAGCAGATGGACGATTTTTTCATCAACACTCTTAGAACATTAGCTGACAAGACCCGAAGTATTATTGACTTCACAATTAACGGCTTTCTCTTTCAATTCCTACAGGAGCCTGTCTTTTCTCTTTTCTGTAATGGGACATCAACAGTTACACCGGAAATGTGTACGTCAGGAACGATTATTCTTGTGAACATGCCAGTAAAAGAGTTTCACAAAATCGGGCGCGATAGCCAAATTATGATGAAACTCATATTTCAACAGGCGATGGAAAAAAGGCCAATCGAAGATAATACCATGCCAGTTTTTCTATATGCTGACGAAGCTCAACTCTTTCTGCATCCACAAGATACTGTTTTTCAAGCTACTGCGCGATCAAGCAGAATAATCAATTGCTTCATTACGCAGAATCTTCCGAACCTTTTTGTTTCAATGGGCGGCGAAAAAGCAGAATATAAAGTTAAAGCGCTGCTTAGTACGTTTGGAACCAAAATTTTCCATTCAAATAGCTGTGTAGATACAAACGCGTTCAGCAGTTCACTGATTGGCGATGAATTTATAATAGATCAAAGTCAAACTGTTACGTATGCCCAGGCCCCGTCGGAAAGCCGAGGCAAATCCTTGAAGCTTGAAAGAATAATGCGACCTGAGGACTTCGTTGACCTTAAAACTGGGGCGCCAAACAATCAATTTCTTGTGGAGGGAATAGTTCACTGCCAAGGAAACGCGAAGTTTTTCGGTAGAAACTTTCTTAAGGTAAACTTCTTCCAGAAATACCATTCAAAATTTATTGCATAAATCTAAATCTTAAAATCATGAAAAAGAATTTGTATATCGTTAAAGGGCTAAACTCACGGTCAAACCCAGTTAAAAATTTCATCTACTACTTGTTTGAGGGATTCGCAGACTACGCCAGGATGATGCTTGAAGTTTTCGTACGCTCGGATTTTGGAGAAAGATATTTTTCATTGTCATCTGCCTTTATCTTAGCATTTGTTCTTGCCCTATTTCCTATCCCCTTTATGGCTGCCAGATACGCAATGACTGGTGAAATATGGCATCATGTTCTCCTACATTTTGCGAGTTGGTACGTCTTCTTGGGCTATTTCATGAAAATGTGCTTGAGGCGAAATAAAGAAATTAAACGGGTGGACAAAACGATGTTTGACACAGAACGCTTCAGTTTATCTCATGGTATACTAGCTTCATGGCTAGTGGATTTCACCTATATGGGTAAGAAATTCAATATTCGTCAGGTAGAGACACTTATTGAGCCAGCGTTCTTCTTTATAGTCGGGCTTGGTTTGGCGATTTTTGGCCAGGCTATAGGCTTACTGATCCTGTTTTTTAGTATCATTTATTCACTAAGCTACCGCCTCATGTATAAGAAAGGCGATGATTTTATTTTAGACTTCATAGATACTAAAATTGCAAATCGCTTAACTGTCTCTGTGCTTGTCGATGGTATCGAAGATGATCCTAGCGGTTTTCGAATGCGGGCAAGACGACCTGCTGATAGAAATACCAGAGAGGATATTGCCAATGAGATTATCCAGGACGATGCGGTTTTCTATGCGGTCTAACTCCTCTTCGCTGTGCGAGAGGGAAGATGTCTGATGCTTTTTTAACAATTTTTGGGGGCGGTTGCATTTGCACTGCCCTTTTGTTTTCACAAGCATAGCCAAGCAAAATTAACCATCCTTATCACTGATTAAGGAATCTCAAAAGCAACTACACTTACTAAGTTTCATTGTATAAATAGCGTGATGATTAGAATGATACAATGTCAGTCAACTGACCATGCAAAAAAATACTTCAGTTCAGCGTTAGAACAATCAGATTACTATGTAAGCGACCAAGAATTGCAAGGTCAGTTCCATGGTAAAATGGCAGCACGTCTCGGTATTTCCGGGAACACAACTCGCGAAGCATTTTTCAATTTATGTGAAAATCGTAATCCGAATACGACAAAGCCCCTCACCCGCATTACTCGTGGTGATCGTACTATTTTTTATGATATTAATTTCCATGCTCCGAAATCGGTAAGCATTTTAAATATGTTGAATAAAGATGGTCATATTCAGGATGCATTCAAATCGAGTGTGCTTGAAGTGATGAAATCAATAGAATCCGATATGCAAACGCGCATCAGGGTTGGGAATGCCCATGCCGATAGAAAAACAGCAGAGATTCTTTTTGCTGAATTCACACATCTGACAGCACGACCAGTGGACGGTTCTACACCGGATTGCCATATGCATTCTCACTGTACTGTTTTCAACTGCACGTTTGATTCAATCGAGCAAAAGGTAAAGGCGGGCCAGTTTAGGGATATCAAAAGAGATATGCCGATGTACCAAAGTATGTTCCATAAGGTCCTTTCTGATAAGCTGATTGACCTAGGCTACACGATTAAGAAAACACCAAAATCCTTTGAGATTGTGGGTGTTCCGCAGGACGCAATTGACCTGATGAGCAAACGGACAAATGAAATCGGACAATTTGCAAAAGAACATAAGATAACTGATCGTAGTAAGCTTAGTGAACTTGGCGCTAGAACTCGTAGTGCAAAGCAGAAAGGAATGAGCCTTGAGCAGCTTACTTCTGATTGGAAGCGTCAACTAAGCGAGCTGCCAAGTTATCAGGAAACCTCAACTGGCGGTGCTATACGCTACAAAACAAGGCATGAGAAAATTGAGCTTAATGCTAAAGATTGTGTAAATTATTCCGTTGTTCATTCCTTTGAAAGGGCATCGGTCGTTCCTGAAAGGAAACTCTTAGCCACCTGCTATAGCCACAGTATCGGCCATCGAAATATTTCTATAGATGAGATTGATAAGGAATTTGCCGCTGAGCCGCATATTATTAAGGTTGAGGATCGTAATCGAATTTCCTGCACAACCTTGGAAGTACTGAAAGAAGAACAGCACATGGTTAACCTAGCATTGAAAGGAATGGGACAGCTTTCACCTCTCTATGATGAACTACCAACCATTACGGCTACAGAAGAGCACTTTAGAGCAATAGAACATATCCTCACTACTAAAAATAGAGTTTCAATTGTTAAGGGCGGCGCAGGCACGGGCAAAACGACTTTGATGGCTGAGGCAGTTGATCTGATTGAGTCCACTGGCCAGAAAGTAACCGTGGTCGCGCCCTCCTCCCAGGCATCGCGAACGATACTTCGGGATGAGGGATTTTCTGAAGCCGATACGGTGTCCAGATTGTTGCTCGATAGAGAAATGCAATTGCAATTGAAAAATAACACTCTTTGGGTGGATGAAGCAGGCTTACTCTCCAATCATCAAATGACTAAACTGCTCGAAATCAGCACTCAGCAGAATGCCCGTCTCATCCTTGGAGGCGATACCATGCAGCACAGCGCCGTGTTACGTGGCGATAGTTTGCGCGTCTTAAATGTCGTAGGCGGCATTCGAGCGGCAGAAGTTAATAAGGTCTATCGACAAAAGGATGAGCTTTATCGTAAGGCGGTTGAAGATCTTGCCAAAGGGAAAGTTAATGAGGGCTTCGAAAAACTTGATAGCATGGGAGCAATCAAGGAAATTGATCCGATGAAACCAAATGAACAATTAGTTCAGGATTATGTCGTGGCAAGAAAAAGTGGAAAAACCGCGCTAATTATTTCGCCGACACATGCGCAGGGCGAGAGTGTTACAAAAGATGTGAGGGAAAAGCTTAAAATTTCGGGCGTAATCGGCAAACGGGAAACATCAATCACAAAACTTCGCAACGTGAACATGACCGAGGCGCAAAAATCTGATTATCGGAATTATAAAGATGGTGATGTCGTGCGTTTCAATCAAAATTTGGCCAAAATGAAGCGTGGTAGTGTTTGGGAGATTGAATCTATTAGTAATGGCAACATTGTGGTTCATGACAAGAAAGGGCAAAGGCATCTTTTGCCAATGGACAAGGCGAAAGATTTTGATGTCTATCATTCAACAGCTTTAGCGGTTGCTAAGGGAGATGAGCTGAAAATAACCCATAACTGTTTTGATAAAAATGGAAAGCGACTGGATAATGGCCAATCATTGAGATTAAATGAAGTCACAAGATCTGGGGAAATAATTTTAATCAATCCAAATAGTAAATCGACCTTTGTGTTGGACAAAAGCTTTGGGCATATTGACCATAATTATTATAACACAAGTAATGCGTCTCAAGGCAAAACCGTGGACGAAATATTTATTAGCCAACCATCCGGTACTTTCTCTGCCACTGATAGTAAGCAATTTTACGTCTCGGTTTCTCGCGGCAGAAATGCCGCACATATCTACACGGATGATAAACTTGCGTTGCTTGAACACGCGTCCGTTCTGAAAGATCGACAGGCGGCATTAGAGCTGTTGGCCGATAGAAATATCAGTGTTGAGATCGTTCATTCCCTACAGCGTCAAAAGGTACATCCCCAACCAGAAATAAAGCAGAAACATAAAATAAAGGAGGACTATGAGCCAGGAATTTAGATTTAGATCTGACGAATTTGATAATCGCGATAGCGATAAACAGCCACAAGAGGATAACCCGCACTATCGGGTTTACTCAAGGGACGGTAATCTAAGAAATTTCGCGATTACCTGGCCAGATGGTACAAGTAAGTCATATCCATATGCATTTCTTGTCAAACTTGAATACTTTGCAGAGGATGGTCGGGTCGTTATCACGATGACGAGTGATAAAATTATTATGCACGGAATCAGATTAAAATCTTTGTTTAATGACTTGTTTTATCAACTGCCATTGGAAATTACGGTTATAGAAAAAAGATATAACCTTACAAGTTCGCAGTTGAAATTCGTTGTGAACGAGATTACGGTCATAGCTTGATCATACTTGTTCTTCTAACTGAGAGGCTTTAAAAACTCCCCCAATCAGGCTCGGCTTCAGCCACGACTTGATTTTTCTGCTTAGTCTCCATCGATTGTATAAATTTAACCATTGCCGTCACATTACTGAATATCAAGACACTTTCATCGTAATTCAAAATTGGATTATCATGCGCAAAGCTCTTGTTATTTCTAATATCATTGAAAGCATCCATTATCTGAAACGAGAACCTGACAATTTTATCGGCCATTTGGGACTCGATAAATCCCTTCTCACGAATTATTTTAACATACTTTCCAAACAAAGCATTCACAGTTTCATCTTTTGAATGTTGGATATTATGGCTGTCGCACAACTCCTTTAAGAACTTGATCAAAAATGTGTGCAACCGATCTAGCGCCGCTTCAGGTTCATTGTTTTCAATGCTTTCTCGAATGAGTTTGGCCAGTGTATGAAAATCTTTATCGTCATTGTTAGCTTGAATTGCGTCAATATGTTCTACAATATTTCCTCCACCTATCAAACGCTCGAAAACGTTTATATATGGTCGATAAAAATTGTTATCCCTATTTTTTCTGTTGTTATTATTGTATTGAACTAGCTCGTCGAATAGAGCTTTCAAAAGTAGCCCGACAGTATAGTCGGACTCAAGTTCGACGAACTTTAAAAGTCTTTGTCCTTTGGAACCCGAATTCCCTTCAGAATATTTGGGATCTTCAATATTTATTTTGGTTACATCAGCAACGAAGTCTTGAAAGGTGTTATTGGAAAAGTCTAAGACGTAGCCAGACTGAACTAAGCTATCTTTAACCACTTTCTTTTCTTGATATGATAAGTCGGCCATGGTTTTATTCGAGATGCAAATTAATTTATAAGTGTAATATTAGCATTTTTATTTCACAAAAATATAGCCCCTATTGGGGCTATATAATTTAGCAGTCTAAGGTTTCTAAATATCTAACGGCTTTTGATGCAGCACTAGCTGCGCTTATAATCATATTTTTATCGTTCTTAAGTTCCTTCAGCCATGATGCGATATATGCTGCGCTGTTGGGAAGTTCATTCCCGGCGATTTCGAATTTAGCGTTTAAAAAGGATGCAGTTAGTTCCGCAACCAATTCCTCCTTGGCATAGTTACCTTTCGTGAATTTATCGTTTAAACGTTTCAGACGGGACTCATGTCCGGTCCAGTGACCCAGTTCGTGAAACATTGTTGAATAGTAGTTTTCACCCGCCGTGCAGTAATCTGTATCGATAAAATGCTCGGTTGGAGGCATCGTGATTACATCATCGGACCTGTTATAAAAAGCTTGAAAACCTCCATGTTGAATTTTAACCTTTGCCTTTGATACAAATTCTTCAATAGTTTCGATTTTTTCAACTACGTTATCCGTCACTGGATAGTCCTCAACAACTGGAACATAACTTTTTAGTTGCGAACGGTTAAAAACATAAGACTTCTTGATGTATGGAATTCGTTCAATCTCTCCGTCCTTTTCCTTTTCAAGAATATCATATTTGACGATCATCGTGCCCTTTTGTTGCGGCCGGATACTTTCATTGAGTTTGTTCCATTGTTTTAGAGTCGCCCATTCATTTGTCGGAAACTGCTTGTCTATAGCATTTATCCAAAGCAGCAGGATGTTTATACCGTTATAATTTACTCCGGTAGTAAAGTTTATCGGAAGACCAAGAAACTGAGTAGTATCACTGACAAATGGTTTTTTCCAAGGAATGGTTCCTTTCTCTAAAATTTCAATAATAGAATTTGTTATTTGTTGTTGGATGTCCGCCTGTTGAATTGGGCTGTTCTGTGATGATTGATGTTGAGACATATTTTCCTCATAAAGTTGATGGTTACAGGAAATGTTCAACCGTAAGCTAAATGAACGAACGGCTGAAATTTTGGCTGCGCGAGGAAGCCAAAGGCGGGGAAAATTTTAGTTGGAGAAGTGAATTGCTACGGTTATTGACTGTAGTAAACCATCAATGGCAGATAGCAGGAAAATTTCTAAACATCTTAGCCGGGAATAAGACCCTTATCGGCAAAAGAATAGTATCCAGTTTGCGTAACGATAATATGATCAAAAATTGGAATATTTAGGCACTTTCCTGCATTGATAAGTTGGTCTGTTATTTTAATATCAGCTTGACTAGGGATCAAGTTACCTGACGGATGATTGTGGGCCAAAATGATACTTGAGGCATTCGCTTTCAAAGCCGTTGCAAAAATAATTCTTGGATCAGCCACACAATGGTTTTTACCGCCAGTAGAAATTTCAGAAATACCATAGCAATCACAGCACACGTCTAGAAGTAATATCTTGAATTGCTCTAAAAGCTCGATTTTGTTCATATCCCAATTCGCCATCAGGATGGAGTTCGCATGCTCTGATCGATTGACCTTAACTTTATGAAGAGGATCTAGACGATTGCGATAGTGTATCTCAATTTCTGAAACATTATAAAGTGAATGTTGTGTTTTCATTTTTTCACCGCTAACTCAAGTTAAGCTTATTCATATGCCAGGCATTCACATCATTGAAGCTCGCGTATTTACTTTGCATCGGCCGATACAGTAATTGTTCTTCGGTAGAGCAAAATTCCTCAAGATGGTTAGCCGCCGTTGCTCCTGCTTCATCGTTATCCATCCAAGAGTAAAGCACTTCATATCCGTAATTCTTGATGTAGGGAATCGCTTCATTCAGCATCGATGTTGAATTTAAAATGATAATATCATTTTCGAGATGTTTGCCATTCATTGCAGAAATAATTGAAAGAAAATCGAACATCCCTTCAAATACATTAATTCCTCTGGGCTTAGGCTTGTTACCTCGTATAAACGAAATTGCTTTTGGGCCGACGCATCCTTTGAACATAGGATTTCTTAGTTCATAACCATCCTCCTCGTTTTCTATGCCTAATGAGGTAATGGTTTTACCTGTCATTCTATTTAACACTTCAAGCTGTTTTAAGTATCTATCTGCGACAACTAAGGGAATTCCCCTGCTTGATAAATAGTTCCTAAGTCCAAGGTGACGAATTTTGCTAACTCTTTTCAGTTCTAGTTTAGGAGTGGCGGGCATATCCTTTCCTACAAAGACTGGCAGCGAAACTACATCTGTACCGATCATATTTTTTAGCCATCGTAAGGCATCGGCCACAGTATCAGATTCATTGCTCGCACTTAGGAAATGTCTCACAAAGGTAATTGTATCCCCTCCTTTAGCTGCGCCGAAGTCGTACCAGATGTTATGATGAGTGCTGATATGGAAGCTTGGCGTTTTCTCTTTTCTGAAAGGGGAAAAGTACCACATGCCTTTATCATCATTTTTTTGCGGTTTAAGATTGAGTTTATTTAGAATTTCGGACATAGGAATGCCCTTCGCTTGTTCTATATTCATAGAAGCGTTCTCCAATTTTACATTATTCGAAAAGTTAAAATGCCTTTTAAGGGCTTATTTATTTAAAAGCATCTTAGCAACACGATCCAAATCCGAACGGCGATATCGAACAGAGCGACCGAATTTTTGAGGATTTAAATTATAGCGTTTAGTGCAGTCCCAGACAGCGAGCGTTCCTGGTGAAAAGTCCAGATAGCGGGCTGCGTTCTTGCGATTATACCATGGGTCCTCATCGATAATTTCCTTCATGAATACTCCTGTATGTGGTTTTACTACCTGATTTAATTGCAGAAAATATCTGCGAAGCGCAGTGTAATAAAGTAGTGGGCAGGCCTATGTCAATATAAATCGTATTACGTTAATGACAGATAATGTCACAACATTTACGTGTATTAAAATTGTGCTTGGACGATGGTGGCTGTTCTTTTTTTTCGATTGTCGTTTGATTTTCGCAATTTCTTGCGGCTGATAATTTCCTGAGCCTTAAAAGGAGATTGCATTTGCAAGGGACATTCTGAATATTTTGAAGCGAGACTTTACGGATGTATTGAAATTCAAACTCCTGGGCGGAATATTACTAAATAATTTAGCATTTCCATGGTATATTTGGATTATGTGTACAAAAGCTATATCTGTTAATGTCAGAGCATTATCTGACAAACTAAATGTTCCTTTGATAAAGCCTAAAGGCTCGAAATCGTATGCAGCCGCAGATGATGTTCTGCCAACAGATTTGACCCCAGTTATAACTCATTCCAGACCTCGTGAAATTCAATTTATGCGTTGGGGTTTAATTCCGGCAAATGCATTGGATATCAAGTCCGTTACTCCGATGTTCAATGCTAGAGCGGAAACACTCGATCAAAAAATAACGTTCAAAAGTTTGATTATGAGTTCAAGATGCCTCATTTTGGACGCTGGGTTTTATGAGCGCGAGACGCAGGGAAATGAGCGTGTGGAATGGAAAATTACGCCCGCAGAAGATGAATTTTTCTACAAGGCTGGATTATGGACGGCGTGGAGAGATCGTTTAAGCGGTGAAATTACTGAAAGCTTTACGATGATCACTTGTGACCCTGGGCAGCATAGTTTTTCCAAAATTCATGACCGGATGCCAGTTATCATGAATCAGGCTGAACGCCGTTTGTGGATGAACCCGAATGCTACGAAGGAGCAATTGCTTGCGTTGTTAAAACCTTGCTCGGAAGATGTCTATAAAGTGATTGAGCATCAGCGCAAGCCGATCACCGGCAAAGGTAGACAGTCTCCTCCTCCTTTATTTAATTAGCATTATCTAAAGTTTCTAGCTTTTGGAATAACATCTGTATTAGCGTTCTCTCTCACTTGAGTTTTTCTGTTCTGTGAGACAAACGGCATATCAGTTTTTTGGCTGTTCACACGTTCATTTAATAGTCTTGTTAGGTCGTGACAGCTTTTTACAATAACATGTAGAACTTGCCCTTCTCTTTGTACCCATCCTTCAACCATTAATAGTTTCGCTCCCAAAATTTCTTTACGATAAGTTTCAAAAAGCTTTTCAAACACGACTAGATTAACAGTACCTGTTTCATCTTCAATCGTCATAAAACAAACACCACCTGCTGTGCCAGGTCTTTGCCGAGATAATACCAGTCCCGCAACTTTGATCCTGTTTCCAGCAGTCACCCCAAAAACTTGTTTTGAAGAACAGACCCGTAACCGTGTAAGTTCGTCTCTTGCAAAGCTCATAGGATGCGCTTTAAGCGATAAGGAGGTTGATGCGTAATCTTGGATAACGTGTTGGGCGGCACTCATAAAAGGCAACTCAATCTGTTGCTCTTTTTCAGATGGTGATACGTGTCCTTTAAACAAACCTATCGGTGTATCTGCTAAAGCGGATACCTGCCACAGGGCCTTTCTGCGGTCTAACCCTATAGAGCGAAATGCGTCTGCATCTGCAAGGCGTTCTAACGCACTTTGCGACACACCTGCCGTATAAATTTCACTAACTGATTTATAATGTTTTTCTCGCTTGGCTAAAAGTATCAATATATCTTCTTCGCGAATACCCTTTATCATCCTAAAGCCTAGACGAATTGGAAAAAACTTACCATTTCGATCTTCTAATATACTATCCCATTCAGAAAAATTTACATCTACTGGTCGAACCTCAACATGATGGTTTTTTGCATCTGTTACAATTTGCGCAGGTGCATAAAACCCCATCGGTTGACTGTTTAACAAAGCGGTTGCAAAGACATCGGGATAGTAGCATTTCATCCAAAGTGAAACATAGACCAGGAGCGCGAAGCTTGCAGCATGACTCTCAGGAAAACCATAGCTTCCAAAACCCTCTAACTGCTTAAATATCCTTACTGCAAATTCCTTAGTATAGCCTCTAGCAGTCATGCCATTAATTAGCTTTTCTTCATAAGCATTGACGAGTCCTTTAAACTTAAACGTAGCCATACTCCGTCGCAGTCCATCAGCATCAGATGGAGAAAAACCTGCGGCCACCATGGCAATTTTCATCGCCTGTTCTTGAAACAAAGGAACTCCCAAAGTCCTGCCTAAAATCTCCTCAAGTTCCTTCGAAGGGTATGAGATTGGTTCCTCTCCATTACGTCTTCTCAAGTAAGGATGTACCATGTCGCCTTGTATTGGTCCCGGTCTTACAATCGCAACCTCAATGACTAAATCATAAAAGCATTTAGGCCGCAATCTTGGCAGCATGGATTGTTGTGCGCGGCTTTCAATCTGGAACACGCCAATTGTATCTGCACGGCTAGCCATTTCAAAAACTTTAGCATCATTTTGTGGGATACTCGCTAGCGTCCAGTCTTTGTTATAGTGCTGTTTGCACAAGTCAAAGCCTTTACGAATGCATGTCAACATCCCTAAAGCGAGTACATCTACTTTTAGAAACCCCAACGCATCGATATCGTCTTTGTTCCATTCGATATTCGTCCTATCTGCCATTCTCGCATTCATAATCGGGCAAAGGTCACTGAGTTTCCCGTTTGTAACTACAAAGCCGCCCGTATGTTGTCCTAATTGCCTAGGAAAACCCATCATTTCACCTGTAAGCTTCAAAACTTTAAGCAGATGTGGGTCATGCGGATTTAAACCCTGTTCAATCAGGCGCTGTGGTTCAAACCATTCATCTGTAAATTCCCAGATAGCCGCTGAAAGCCTGTCAATCGTATCCTGAGATAAACCCATTACTTTTCCAACATCGCGAATAGCCCCCTTTTGCCTCTGCTGAGTGACAGTTGCCACGATGGCCGCCCTATCTCGACCATATTTATCATAGATATATTGAATGATTTCTTCGCGGCGCTCATGTTCAAAATCAACGTCAATATCAGGTGGCTCGTTTCTTGCACTAGAAATAAAACGTTCAAAAAGTAAATCGAACTCATCAGGATTAACCGATGTAATACCTAATACGTAACATACCGACGAGTTAGCGGCAGAGCCTCTACCCTGGCAAAGAATTTGGCGTTTCCTCGCTTCTTTAACAATGTCATATACAAACAGAAAATAGTTAGCGTATTCCATTTGCTTTATGAATTTCAGCTCATGATTTATGTTATTGATAATTTTTTCAGGTGGGTTGTCCCCAAATCGTTCTTTTACACCTTTCCATGTAAGGTGTGTCAGTTCCTCAAACGGTTTACGTCCGCTTTGATTTATTTCTTCAGGGTAATCATAAACAAGTTCATCAAGTGAAAAATTACACGCTTTCGCAATTTTCCCACTATTCTCTACAGCATCGGGATAAAGCCTGAAAAGCCTTTCCATCTCTTTCGCATCTTTTAAAAAGCGTTCAGCATTACTATGGAGAAGAAAACCTGCATGATCGATTGTGCATTTTTCTCTCACGCAAGTTAAAACATCCTGTAACTCACGGCGTGATGTGCAATGGTAATGTACATCATTTGTTGCTACCATTGGAACTTTATATCGATTAGACAACTGCTGTATTCTGAAAAGCCGTTTATTATCGTTGCTTTTATAGTTACGATTTGCAGCGATATATAATTGTCTTATTGATTTACTGTAATCTTGGACATCCTTTTCAAATGCAGCTTCGAAATTAAAAAGTTGATCAAGCTTCTCTGGTGGAATGATGATATAAATTATTCCTTCTGTACAATCAAAAACATCTTTTCTGTAAAGATGGCACTCTCCCTTTTCGGCCCTTAAATTTCCAGTTGTTAATAAGCCTGATAATTTTGAATAGGCTGCTTTATCCGTAGGGTAAGCAAGTAAGCTTGGTCCATCTATCAAATCCAAGCGGCATGCTGGAATAATTTGAATACCTTTTTTCTTCGCTGCATCATGCCCCCGAACAATTCCGGCAAAGGTATTTCTATCTGTAATAGCAATTTTTGAATAACCTAAATCAGCGGCATGGTTCACCATTTCGTCCGGGTGTGAACCTCCACGAAGAAAGCTGAAATTGGTAGTTGTCTGTAGCTCTACATATCCCATGATGCTTAAGCAAAAAATCCATGCAAGAACCATTGAGTTTGTCGAGCACCATAATGGCCAGATCGATATAACCAATATCGTTTGCCATGTTGGTTTTCTACGACGTAATAATCACGGTGTTCACCCTTATCTAACCACCATTCACGCTCTATTCGTTCAGGTCCATCAGCACGTTTAATTACGTGTAGATCATCTTTGTAACGAAAATTCATTGGTGGATAATCAGGAATTGGCGCTGTAACCTGAATGAGTTCGGGAACATTCAGTAGCTGCGTTGGTCGCATAGCATCTGTTGGCCAATAGGTTTGGGGCAATTCTTTTGAATTGGTTGTAGCCTTGATAGACCTTTCCGGCCAATAGTGTTCCAAAGGCAGATAACGTTTAATAGCCTTAACCCCGACTTTGCCAGCTAGTTTATCTAAAAGTTCTAAAACGCCATTATCCGCCAAACCAGTTTTTCCGGTCCAAAGTGATTTTTGAGTTACATCGGCATCTTCTATTCGGGTAACCTCCAACACGAATAGCTCTATCCCTAATCCAGGTCTGATTGTTTCTATTTTTTGTTCAAAGAGTTTGAACAAGTGTTCGATATGACATGTTGCTTGATTGGTGCCTATTTCAACAATTTGTTGCTTGCCGTCGACACGGAAGGTTTTGAAAACAGCATTTCTAACACCTTTGCCTTCATCCATAAGACGGTAACACATCACCTTCAAAAGCTCTTGCATAGCAATTTCAATCCCGACCCGTGTGCGGATTGGTTCAAGTGATGAAAGCCGCTCCTGATATGGCTCTGGAACGTTGATGGGTTTAAAGTTTTCGTCAATTTCGCCGTAAGCCTGCATAAGTCTTAACAGTAACTGATCACCAAAGCGGCGGCGGAGGCTTGAATTCGGTATGATTGATAATGAATGGATGGTCCTAAATCCAAGCTTTCTCAGTTTTTCTAACGTCATCTCGTCCAACCGAAGCGCCGTTGGAGGCAAGTTTGACATTGCTGCTTTTTGAGAGCCAGGTGGGATTACTGAATTTCTGGAGTATCTTGCCATCGCCCAAGCGGTACCGATGGTGTCCGCAATTGCAGCTTTGACTGTATAGCCTTTACTTTTAAAGCGGTTCGTTATTTCTTGTACATACGCTTCTTCACCGCCCCACAAATGTGTACATCCGGTGCAATCAAAGAATAAACCATCAGGCAAATTAAGCGAAACAAGTGGTGTGTAACGAACACACCATTCTCCAATAGCCGTTAGCAGTTTTAGTTCTCTACCCTCACTATCCTGTTGGACACAGAGATTGGGTAGAATGGCTTTTGCATCAGCCACGCGCATGCCCACATGTAATCCATGCGATTGAGCAATTGCGTTACTTGCAGAAATGATAAGACGGTTTTTCTCAGAAGTTGAAAATACCAAGGCAGACTTCGCGAGATCAGGCTGGCGCAGCGTTTTCCAATCTGTCTTAAGCATCGGAAACCATATCGACATATATCGCTTATGCACGTAGCCTCCCGATTTTTTGATAGCTTATTTCAGGTTTAGATTGCTCAATATGGTTAGGCATTATTTGGAACTGGTTTCCGTGCCATTCAACTTGCCAAACCCCAGGCTGTCCGTTGCGGACTCTCAAAAGTTCAACATTCCATCTTGGAAAACCAACCCCGGGCATTCCACTTTCTGTTTCGCTAGGAAGAGCCGATATACGCCATCGGGAGACGCAGGTTGTTGTATTAAGTTTTTCGACATTTGTTCGCAAAACAAATCCAGTTACATGGCTTTCTTCTATTGCTAATTGCAGCCGCTTTGATTGCATAAAAGAAAGTTCACTCAGCTCTGCAACGACTGCCGTGATGCCCTGGCATTTAAGACCTTCCTCTAATGCCCATAGTACTTCCTTTTCCTTTTTAGCATCGACAAATACAATTTGATGTGGTTCTACTCCAAAGGCCTTTATTGATGGTGGAAAAAGATTGCGTCCTACACTAATCCATAAGACAAGGCTTTCTGGAGTCGTAAGACATGAGAGCAATGCACTCAGAAATCCGCTACAAGCGGCGGCTTCCTCTCCTTTTTGAAAAAGCATTTCATGGATCATTCCAACAGGAAAAACACCATTTGGAAATGCAGCTTCGATTTCAGGCAAGCCTTTAATCTGAGAAGCAGTAACCAATTCAGGTTTATATCCTTGCTTGGCAAGAATTTCATTCCGCAGACGATTGATTATATCCTTTTTCGTTTCCATCGTTACAATCTCATTAGGGATCAAATGTTGGTGGAAACTGTCAAAAGCAACCGCAAGTTAATTTAATAAACATGCAATTTGTTCAACTATTTGACATTGCCAATAAACATTCATGAAAATAGTCCTAGATAAGGCTATACATATGAATATACTCCCATTGTGAACTATTTGCAATATCAAAATTGCTAATATTTTTAGTAATTTAAAAATATAATTTTAAACAAAATTGTACTTAAAACTGGTTTGGCTTTATTCATTAATATCATCAAAAATGCTTCTGTCGCTAGTTGGCTTAGCCGCACTTGGCTTCGCACGGAATCTTTCCGTTGTAGACGCCGGTGAATGCTCCTGATTAGAGCGCCAAATATCAATCTCTATATTTTGATATTCAATGATTTCTAGGAGCTCTGCATCACTTTCAAATTCTGTTTTCAAAGTGCTCAGTAATGAGGTAAAATTATCCACAAATTCGTCAGGTGTATCATCGCCATTTTCGTCAAATTCTTCTTGCAATCCTTCGCGAATTGACTCCAACTTTGGTAAAAGTTCTAATCTCACCAGATTTTTAATTTCGTTAAGTTCATCACTTGAAAAGATAGATTGAAAATCACGACTTTTGAAGATGTAAACATCGTCGCCAGATAGAGCATAGCGTTTAACTTTTTCGAGAAGTTCTAAACGAACTCTTTCTGGTAATAAGCCAACATCATGTAAACGAATTGCTAGCGTGACATGGGGTGATACCGAAAGATATAACCCTGGACTACTTATCTCGTTAAGCAGGTCAGGACGCAAATCAAAGAACTGTTTTAGAAATTCTTTCGAACATCTCCTTGCAAGGAAATTAAATAAGTTTCTTTTTCCGTAATATTGTTTTAGCCAGTCTTCTTTATATGATTCGTCAAATTCGTATGATTTAAGCCTTTCCAAAACTGCTGGGTAAACAAGCTTTGGAAGGATTAGTGCTTTTTCGATTTTTAAGTCACCCATTGTAACCTGGCTCATCATTTTAGATAGCGAACTACCTTGCACGTACACACCTAAAAGTTCAGGGGTTTTAGCGATAACCTTTGCGAACGCATCGCCAACAGTTGGATGTTTAAACTGCCATTCAGCTTCATCTTCCGAAGTAATATGCTGAACAAAGCTACCAGCCATTGATTGCAATGCTATTAGGCATTGAGCAGTATTGCTGCCAATTCGTTCAATGATTTTTAATTCATCATCATTTAATGAAACTGGACTTTCTAGTCTACCATTGCTCATGTAAACAAGAGCTAGAGCGGCCTTACTATCTACATCTAACCCAATCAATGTATCAATTAAAAATTGTTCTTGGTCTGTTACGAATTTTCCAATAGTTGTCGGGTGCAAGATTAAGTCTTTTGTAAAGGCGGGATCCGCTAACCGTCTCGCTGTTTCAGGGATAAACCTATCATGATTTACAACCCCATCGAGATGTGGCTTAATTTCTTTGATAAACTCTGGAGTTTGCTTTCCTAGCTTCAAATGATTGTACAACATTTGTTGCTTCTCTTTATGGGTCAAATTATGTACATCTATAACGACGCGACTTTCTCTAAAAAGGGGAAAAGCACTTTCTTTCAAATCATTTCGTGCTCTGTCATAAATATAATTCCTAGAAGTCATAACTATTTTTACGCCATCTTTAATCATTGCCCTAACTTCACTAAGAATACTATTCCAAGATTGGACTAGGCCACTCTCGTATTGCATAGCTCCAAACGCATCATCAATCCAAAACAATCGGGATTCGTCATCGGGATTCCAATGCTTCAAAAGATGATCAGGCTTAGCGACTTTAATGGTATGGGCTTTCCACTGGTCGATTGCTCCTACAGCTAACATCGATGCAATAGTTGTTTTACCCGCGGCTGGTTCTCCGATCAGTAAAACAAAACCCTCTTTATCAATTGCATCTGCGGCACGATAATAAGCATCTGTTAAAACCACCTTCGCAAGATCATCTTTCATTGAAGCCAGTAGAGATTCAGCCTGTTTAAATGCACGTTCATCAAAAATCTCAGATAGATCACCTAATCCATAAACCCGGGGTACGAGCATTCGCAATCTTTTGTTTTCTGTTAGTTGCTCGTTTATCCAGTTCGAACCGTGGCAAATGACTTCCTTCGCACCCGCCGCTTTGAAATAATCTTCAATAGCTTCTGCGGCAATTCCAGAGATTTCAGCATTTGTCATTATTAGATAAAAGTCGCATCTCCCCTCACTCGATAGACGTTTGACTTTTTCATACTCGTCTCTCAAATCAGATACTGTAAGTTTTTGGTTTACCTTACTAACAAACTTACACTGAATTACATACCTACCTCTGATTTCTTTCCCAGAAGCTTCTGTCCATATACCAGTAAAAGCACCATCTCGCCCACCATCTTTGGAGTCAAGATAACGCTCAACTGGTTGCTTAAAAATTTCCTTACAGATAGAATGACAAAGGCTTTGAAAGCTGCTCCAACCAAGTTTATGAAGTTGAAAGTCGATGATACTCTTACTCATGATTACAGTTTGTGTTAAATAGAATAGAATTACAAGAGAACTTGATTTAGCCTATTAAGCAACGTGGTGCCGCATATATAGAATAAAACCAAGATTGCCAACCACCAATACACACGAAAATAACACATTAGTTCAGAAAAATGACGTGTCATATCACGTGATGATCAGTATAAACGATTGGAACAATAGCTTAGCTCGGCTTAAATCCATAAATTTTTCTAAGCTTTCCTACTAACGCTAAGTTAGCTGTTCATCCATCATCATCTCATAATGATCTTTTCCAATAACTTTAAAAATAGATGCAAACGTATCAAACAAAAGTTTTGGCTGCTCAGTGGTAAGCTTCTGATAATAGGTACTATCCATCGCGGAAACTTTGTGGCTCTCGTCATTAATTGTGGAGATAAAAGCACATTTGATGTAATAAGTGGGATCATTAGCATCATCATTTAAAAGCGATGCCCAGGATTCTTTACCGTATCCCACAAAATTTACGTAACTTTCAATAATTCTCCGCATTGAATTAGATATCATGATATTTAAAGAAGGACTGTTCGGAACACTATCCCTAATTTCTTTTATAGTTTTCCACATAAGAGAATAATCATCAAAAACCGATCTATTATAGTCTCCGGTAATAGTTGTTTGATCGTTGTGTTTTGTTATCTTGAAGTGCCAATAGTCAGTACACAGGTGACGCTTTTCAAAAGATACTTCTTTGTAGAAGTAAAAGTTATGCGTAAAGATAAACATTTGCGTGATGCCAGTGTTTTTCAAAAGTTTTCGGTTTGTTTTATCTTCCCCTTTACGTCGAATCATTGATTGAATTAAAGTAGAAACGATAAAAAGAGCCTGACTATCTAAACTCGAAACAGGATCATCAATCACAATCAACTTCTTTTTAGTCCCATTATTTTGTAGGTCATCTGTTCCTAAACAAAGTTGATGGAAATATAGAAACGATATGAAGTTCTTTTCACCTTCACTTAGGGTGTCGAATACGGGATTTGTGTTGTTGCTATTAGGCCGTTTGAGGGTATAATTAGAGATATTGTTAATTTTTTCTTTTTCTTCAATTACGAAACCTTCAAATCCTGTATTTTTCAAAATCATATTTATATTGCCTACAGCTTCTTTCGTATTAACTGTTTGACTTCTTAATGTTTCAATAGCTTCACGGGATGTATCAATTTTTTTCTTATAACTCGTTTCTCCATCATCACATTTAGCGATGATGCGCGAATACTTTTTCAACCGCTCGTCATAAGTCTGAATTTCCCCCTTACTCGCAGCTGCCATGTAGTACCAAATTTTTTCAATCAAATTCTTTTGGTTTGAAGCAGAATCAATGAAAGCTTGATTACCTGATTTAATCCCGGCCATAACATCGGATAAATTCAGCTTTTTAGTTTTGATAGAAGTTATGCTTTTCACTTCATTCGAGCTTTCAATTTTTGCATCTATGATATCAATGTTCTCCCTGAACATTGACGCAAAGAACACTACAAGATTGGAAACAACGTTATCAGGATTGTAAACATCCTGTATTGTTATTAATCTTTGTAAAAACTCTTCTGTTCTTGCTTGGTATAAAACTTTTAACGCTTCGATAGCCGCTATTTTTGTTTTATAGGTCTCGTCAAAATAAGCCTCAAATTGGATTCTCAAATCTGCATCTATCGTCTCCTTTTGGCAAAAAGGGCATATAGCACTTTTAGCATCCATGAGTTTGGTCCCTTGCTCGACCCATGTTCTTGAATTTAAAACTTGAATTAGACCTGCTATATCAACACTCTCATTACCTATAATGACTTCTTGCAACAAATTATCGAGCTTCACTTCGATACGTCTAATCGCAAAATAACTTTTGGTATCTACAGTAATATCCAATTCTTTTAAATCACTCTCAAAGAAAGTTTGATAATCTTCAGTTAGCTTTTTTAAGCTAGTCGGCGTAACCTGTTCTAATTGAAGTACTCTTCTTAATTCACTTAAATGGTTAGGCTTGCTGCCAGAGTAATTTAAATTTATTTTTGAAAAAGTGGAAAAAGTTGATCTTTGATTCCAACAATGTGATAGAAGCGCTTCGTATTTTGTCTTTTTGTCATTTTCTATAAGCGTTTTTTTATCCTTATATTTTTCTATGACAGATGAATAATCCTCGATATTTTTTTCTTCAGCACTAATTTGCAAATCAATAAATTCGTTTGTTTCATTCAGAGAAAACACCCCTTTAAAGTCTGGATTTTTTCGGAAGTTATGCTCAATAAACTCCTCATTAAATGTCAAAATTTGGTGTAAGGAGTCGTCGTATCCAGTGTTTGTACACTCATTAAAGTGATCCTTTCTTTCACTCATATCCAAACTTATATCTCTTAGGTATTTAGCAATTGTCGACTTCCCTGAACCATTGAAGCCGAAAAAAAAATTAACCTTTTTTAGTTCATCAATCTGAACTCCAGTGGTAACGTTATAAGTGGCTACATTTTTAATATTTATCGATGTGATCATTTTGAGAGACTCTGTTTTGAATGTAATTCAGTTGCTAGAAACTAATATACCAGTTTCCAGAAATAAAAGTCTGAATTATGTAGATAAGTTTCAAAAGTTGACTTTGAAAAGTCTTGAAAATCTTGAAATCTCTTTTTTTGAATTAGATGGCGAAAATTTGGTCTTTTCTTTACACTTTTTGCAGTCGGCTCAATGATTAAGAATGATTGAAATAATGAAACTTCATTACCTATTCATAGGGTCAGTTGAAACAGTTATTATCTCTTGTTAATCCGAGGCATTTTTTACGGCTAGTGATTTCAAGTAATATAGTTTCTTTGTTCCCCAGAACAAAGAGTGAAATATGAATAGACTTGACAAATGTTATATTATAATGGCAAAACTCGTCTCGGATGAGGGCGATGCATATTTGCCAATATTCCAAAGAATACATAACGAAATACAACAACAAAAGGAACTCCAACATCTAAAAGAGATCGCATCAATGATGTTGAGTACTACAAGATAATTCGCCGCATTTGGGATACATTCTGGGATACATATTGGTATACATCAGCGATACAAGGCCTTGATTTCAAATGCTTCATTAATTTAAGTTACGCCCCTTGGGGACGCCAGTTCAAACACCTAATTGGGAACATAACCCACTGAAATTTAATTAAGTTCATTAGCGCCTTGACTGGCGCTTTTTTTTCGTGCTAATAATGGGATACATTTTGGGATACAAATTGGGATACATTATGGCATGAAATACTTATTGAAAAGAAACAACACCTACCTGTATTTCAGGCGCGTTCCCGAAGATATAAAAGCTTTTGACAGCAGAAGGTTTGTTAAAATCAGTCTCAAAACTGACAGTAGAGAGCTTGCTATCTCCAAAGCAAATACTCTCAACAAAAAAGTTGAAGCCTACTGGAAGGAACTTATACAGAGCGGGGAAAGCATAGACTTGACCCGCTTCAAACAGGCTACGAAAATTGTTCGAGAGCTTGGGTTATCTTATCTCACAGCATCCGAAATCGCCAAATTGCCATTGAAACAAATCGAAGACCGTATTCTTGCTACAGAAAAAGCCACACTCAAGCAGACAGAAGCAATTCTGGGAGCCGTTCCGCCCCCTGTAATCACCGTAAGTAAAGCTTTGACCCTGTTTTGGGATTTTGCCAAAGATAGGATGCTCAATAAAACGTCCGACCAAATTAGAAAATGGAAGTCGCCAAGAAAGCGTGCCATTGCAAATTTTATCGCTATAGTTTCGGATAAACCTATTACCGAACTTACCCGAGTTGACACGCTTAGAGTACGAGATTGGTGGATTGAAAGAATTAAAGAGGGTGATGTTCTTGCCCAAACGGCGAACAAGGACTTTAAGTTTGTACGGAACATTCTTGATACTGTTAGCGATAATTTAAAACTGGAATTGCCAATTGATACCTTATTCCGAAAAATATCGATCACCGCTCATTATGAGAAAACTCGCCTTCCCTTTTCCACTGGTCATTTACAAAACGTCCTATTAAGCGAAAAAGTTCTCTCAAAGCTTACCGATGAAGAAAGCAGCATTATTAAAGTACTTTCCGAAACCGGAATGCGAAATGTCGAAGTTGTCTCCCTACGTTCTGACAACATAGTCTTAGATGACCCTATTCCGCATATCAGCCTATTTCCGAGTAAAGACAGAAAGTTGAAAACCAATCATAGCCGCCGAACCATTCCTCTTGTTGGTCATGCATTGGATGTATTTCGAAATTATCCTGATGGTTTTAGTGATTACTTTGATAAGCCTGATTACTTTTCTCAGATTGTAAATAAAAAACTGAGAGAGGCTGGTGCTTTCCCCACAGAGGATCACACAGTTTATTCTTTGAGACATAGTTTCCAAGACAGGTTAACTAACCTTGATGTTCCTGACCGCACTCAAAGTCAGCTTATGGGTCATGCCTATAAGAATGATCAAGAATACGGCCAAGGGGCAGACATGATCAAAAAGCTGGAGTGGATGCAAAAAACGCAATTAAAAGTTGAATAAGTCTTAATGACTTTTTCAAATAGATAGCAGAGGATTTAACTAACTTTTTACAACAGAGATAGGCAAATAAAAACATAGATTATTTTATTGTGATCTCTTGAAACTAACTTGAAACTAAATAGTGGTATTCTTCCTGAACAATTAAATTAAAATATTCAAGCCAATAGCGGGATTAGAACAAAGAGCTATAGACCACAGCTCTTTGCTTATTTAATTTTATAATGTTTAGAAAATTAGACTGTCCATGCATGCAATAGAAACGCTTAGTTGGTTTTTAGATGTTACCAGTCTATAAATGTACTCGTAATCTTTTTAAAATCTTTATCTAGCATAGCATCAGAATTTTTCGGCAACTTCTCAATCAAATAATCCAAAGCTTCAATATATCTTTCATTCACTATATATTTCCTAAGATGTTTCAACATACTGACTACTTGTTTTTTGGATATATCATTTCTAATTTTTGACCTTACTTTAAGTGTAGCTAACTCAATTATTATCTCTGGAAAAAAATCTTCTCCAATTAATCCTAAAAATTTGTCGTATAAAGCTTTTCCTTTAGGTGAAACACCACCCTCATAAGGTAAGCCGCGTCCAATCCTGGCTTTCAAAACAACGTTAATTAAATCGGGTGCCAAAGATTCCGGCAAATCTTTCGGGAGATTTATGTATGTCAGTATCGTCGACATTACAGGTACTTCATGGTAGTAATTGTCCCACCCGGAATTAGCCGTTATTAATTCCTCCGTAAGCTCATTAATAGCAATCGCTATCGCTGATTTAGTTCTGTAGGAATTCCCTTTTACAACATCAAAAAATTCACCACCTCTCTCATACTTATCTTGATGTAAATTAGTCTTATATCCTTCAAGCATGATTCCAAGTTTATACTTTAGAACATCTTGTGACGCGTTCCATACAGTTGGAATAATTGACGCAATATTTTTTCTTAGTACTGGTGTCGTGTTGTCTGAGACATATACTCCGAACAGAGTTAATAGTATTCTACTGCAATGATATGACGATAAATCCCCAATCTTCGGCAAAATGCTGTCGATACTAGACTTGTCAAGTAAGGTCGTCTTATTTTTCAGATTATCTATAAAAGCCTTTATTTGAAGCGCAGCTTCTGAAGGCTTATCGAGTAGGACGTCTTGGACACAAATCTGTAACCAACTTAAAAGTTCAAACCCCTGTATTGTGTAGTTCGTTGGGTGAGAGATGCCAATGTCATTTCTCATATCTAAAATATGAGCCAATTTTTTGTAGGTTATCTCTGATATTAATTCCAGCTTTTTGCTAGCATCAAGCAAAGTAATATCCTTCAATCCTGCTAAGTCTTCTTCTGTTGAATAAGCATCCCGTAACTTTCCTCCGACGGCAGCATCGTAGAACATTTCTAATCCATAAGTTATTGCTTTACTCCGCAACGCAATGGTAACTTCATTCCATATTGAATTTAAGGCATAATCGAACAGACCAAGCCCCGCCCCGACTACGTACTTTGATAAATACCTCGCATCTCTCTTAACTTCGTCAGGTAGTTTAGCTATGTAATTTGGTAGATTTAAATTGATAACATCCCGTTCAGCATCATCGGCAATTATGTTATCAGAAGGAAGGCCTAGGGCATCAAGAATACTCACAATTGAGGATGTGGATATCTGACTGATTTCGTTTTGAGTGGTAATTAGATTTTTATTCATGTTTAAGGTTTAAAATAAAAAGGGTCGGTAAATACCAGCCCCTTCCTGTTTTGAGTGCACAATTATATTAACGCTCACGAAGCTAATTTAGGAAAAGTTGATTGGTCAGGAAATACTTACTTTTAAGTAGTTTAGAGTTTCTAGAACGTAAGGTATCAATTGAAAGAAAATCAACATCCAATCGATCGAACATCATCATTAGATTTTAAATCTCTTTTTATTACTAAATCCTGCTATGATTTTGCTGAACCCAAGCTAAAATTCCAGAGTGAGTTCTTATATTGCTTGGAACCTCATTTCGTATAATTCTTTCCAAATTTTGACGGGATGAGAGACTATCATTCCATTGCCAGGTCTTTGCAGCACTATTTATAAAATAGAGCATCTCATACCCTTCTTGCCTATTTAACATCGATGCGTCCTGAGCATGAATAAATTTGGGATTATCATGGTCCGCATGCGCGGTCCATTTATAGTCTTGGTAAACCATTTGTGAGCGTTGATATTTCATGAGAAATTAATTTAAAAGCAAGTTATCAATTTTGATTGTCTTTTCAAATACCCCTGTTTGAAAACTTTCCTGAATAATGCTATTCTTCTTGAGAAATTGATTAGCATAGTAAAGCTAATAATTGGATTAAAACAAAAAGCTGCAGATCGCAGCTCTTTGCCTATTAATAACTCGGGAAATTTGGTTGTAATTGAATGCAATATAGTCCGCTAGTAGTTGTGTAAACTTTTTTAATAAAATCCAGATTGGGTGCAGCATTTGGCTTGTCATTAAACACAATCTGCATCCCGCCATCCGAATATCCATCCTTTGCGGGAAACAATCGCAACTGATTAAATCCACAGGCATTTACGTCAAAACCAGTGATGCGAAGAAACACATGGTTTGTGGTGTCCGATGGTTGAACGATATTGCTGTAACCATTTGTCATCATATTAGAAAATTTGGCTATGTATGTGTACGTTGTTGCTTTCTCGATAACGGCATTATCTGCGTTTACCCATTCATATTTTAAAGGCGAACCAACAGCTATTGATTCTGCTGAACTATTTGCGAATTTGGCTAGATAAAAATAATTTGTAAGTTTCGTATTCAATGATTTTGCAACATCAATTCCCGTAACAGCTTGCCCACCGCTAATCATCTGGTCTCTGGTGATATAAGGATTTTGTGATTTCGGCTTTGCTATCTCGATTGCCGCCACGTTGATATTTCCTGAAAACAAACCATTTAAATAAGCTGATTTATAATTCGCGTTTGTTTTGCCATTAGGCTTATTAAAATCCACATTGTACGAAAGATTAGTTTTATATCCTGCATTTGCAGCAATGGGCTTATAAACAAGTTTATGTAGAACAACATTCAGTTGATTGTAACCAGTTTTTGATTTGTCGAACCCTTTTAATTTCAGCACGAAAGCTAATGTACCTGAGGTATCGATTGCCGTTTCCCCGTTGTCTATTTCTTTGTCCAGGAATGGTAGCGTACCTTCGGGTTGGCTTGTTAATCCATCTGGAATTGGAGAAATATTTGTTCCGAGAACTGCCATTGTATTTCCAGTACCTGACTGTAAAACAATACGATTTCCACCGCCATATAGTTCCGCAAGCGAAAGATTTTGATTCGCATCGACTACTATAGCAATTTTACTTACACCGATGGTTTTAACAACGTAATCACTAGTTCTTACAAAGGTAAAAAGCTGGGTGGGCTTAAGTGTTGTGCCATTAATTATGAAGGTAATTTGCCCGGTGATTGTTGTTGGTACAGCAAGAACAATTTTGGTATCCGTAACTGATTTCACAGTAGCTACCGTACCATCTGCAAATGTTACAGTAATTTTAGAAATATCTGTTCCAAAACCTGTTCCGGTGACCGTAAGTTCATCACCAGCCTTTGCACTGGTTGGTGCATAGCTACTGATTGTGATTGTTCCGCCAGCCCCGGTTGTAGGTGGCGTTACAGGTGATGCAGGTTTATCTTCTGGAACAGGGTTATCTGTTTTGCTACAGGCTGTTGCGAAAAACAGACCAAATACTAAAAGGTATCTAAGTTTCATATTACTTGGCGTTAGGTTAATTAATCTTGTTTTCTGAATTCAACAGCATCAGCATTTGCATCTGGCTGAAATAACAGGTTTCCGGTCTCGCTATTTATTGTTAATCGTACCGCATTACCTTCCACTTCGCCTGTTAGGGCTTCTTCCTGTTCAGCATAGGTTAGCGGTATTGGTCTATCAGGACTTCGGCTGTTAACCATCGTGATTTGGTCGTCTGATTTTTGAATAGTAAGTACGAAGGTGGTAGGTAAAACGGTATTGTTTACTGGCGACCATTTGCCAATAAATTTGCCTGTATAATTTGAACAGGCGGCATATAAGACTGTAATGAATGACAGACCGATAAAGGTTGTAAGTTTTCTCATGATGTTTCGTGTTTATTTGATTTCGACTAATTGACAGGTGTTTGTACAATCTGTTGTAAATTCCCCGGTGAATTCCCGGCTATTACATTTGAATTTATAGGAATAGGTTCTGCCGCGGTCAACGAGTACAGAGACCGTTCCGCTTGCTTCACACATTGGCTGCTGAGAATTGTAAACCGTGATACTGCTTGAAGCACTGATAACACGGTAATTGCTGTTATTATCAGCCTTGGATGTTATGCTCACAAAATTTAATGGCCCACAGCCGAAATCCTTTGCCATCCAAAAGGTTATTGTTTTATCTGTCACACCGATGATACCGCCGCCACCGTTTCCGCATCCCGTTGGTTCGCTTGTTTCCTTTTTACAGGCATTAAAAAGGCTTGCTCCGCCCATAACGACTATCGCTAAGACAGCAAAAATTAGTTTTTTCATTTTCTGATTTGTTTATTTGATTAACTGGTGAATTGGGAAAGCATAGAAAATCCCAAAGAAAATGAAGGACGCGCAAGTGAAGACGAATCAACACATGGCCTAATTAGAAAATAAGATTTTTGCATTGGGTATAGGATAATGTCCTAGCCCCTTATCAGACGTTTATAAACAAAATAGCGCGGGGCCTCATAAGCTTCCGCGCCCGTCGAAAAGCGCACACACGAATGAATTAACCCCACGCATAACGTGGCAGTACTCATTAACTCGTGTGTTTTAATGTTTGGGAATTTTTCGACGGTTCGGAAACTTAAAACGAGTCGCTATTTATAGCTACAATAAAGCCCAAAACTATCTATAATTTTCTAGCTTTCAAACATTTCTGTATAAATATTATTTCGAAGGTTTTGGAAATATCCTCGGAGTGCTCTATCTTTATATGACCTGATATTGTGGAAATTATATAAGATCGGGGTCGTAGATTAAGCAAATAGCTGATGCCGTCGAACTTCAGTCTTTTAATTGACCCCGACTCTTCATGATTAAAATTTTTGGATTTATCAAATTAGATAAGTGACAACAGGTCTTACAGACGCCGCAACTGTTTTATTTTTCGGATGCTTATAAGATGGATGACTGTTACCTGAAGAAAATATTTTTTGAGGGAACCGCAACCCCGTAGCCCTGGGAACAGCCCTAGGGCTAATTTTTGAATATATTCACGGCGTTTGCAAACAGCCGTGAATATCGTGAGCTTTCACATCGGACAAAAGGAAATATTTTGCCTGGCGATGTAAAAGATATCTAGAGTAGGCCTTTCAAAACTTATCCAATCACCAAATCCAACGCTTGGTCAACTTTCTTATTCGAGAAATTTGATTGGTATATCATTGTTGTCTGAATGCTTTCATGTCGATAGAGTTCTTGAACTACTCTTGGATGTATTCCTAGTTCTTCTGCACGTTGGGCAAAACTATGTCGTGTCACATGTGTGGATGCTTTCTTGTTAATCTTGAGGATTGCAAAAATTCGCTTCATCTTAGTGTTCTGATAATTTACGGCATGAGCTATTCTTTTTTGCAATTTGAATAGGTTATTTAGGCTATCGATAAACTTTAATTCAGGAAAGATAAGGTCATTCTTTTGATCGTCATTTTTGTATTGCTCCAAAATTGGATATATCTTTTGTGGTATCTTCAGTGAACAAGGTTCGTTATTTTTAGACATTGTATAAAATAACCTGTCATTTTGGATATCACTCCATTTTAATAAAAGTACGTCTGTAATTCGCATCCCTGCAAAATAGTAGGCAGTTAACCAGATATTTCTCGCATGGCTCAAAATAGGGTCATCGGATAAATCCAAATTTTCCAGTTCAAAGATTTCTGTATCTATTAAGCCGATTTTTGAAGATTTAGGGAACTTGATTGAAATCTTCCCCTCTTCACCAAATGGATAATTCTTGACATCTGTCACGCCAGCTTTAATCGCCCTATTGTAAAGTGTCCTCATAAGCAATAAATGATTTACGACTGTCCGTTCACTTATAAATTTTGGTTCTTCTGCCTTTTTATAATTTTTGTTTTTACAGGTTCTTAAATAGCGTTGGTATCTTTCCAATAAGCCGACGGTTATTTCCGAAAAGGGAATGTTTTTATTGCCTGCAAAATCAACAAACCTTTCAATCCTTGGCTTATCTGCATTGTAAACATTATAATGACCAAGCGTCAATTCATCCTTCAAATAAGCTTGAGCTATATCATTAAATGTCCCTGCGTCTACGGGCTTGATTTTCTTTTTGATAGCGCTTGTCGAGCTATCGGTTTTGTTGGCCTCCATTTCCAGAGTAGTGTCGGTTGCCTCGGTAAGCTTCTTCAATAAAAGATTATTCAGTCGTTTGTAGTTTGGATGCGCCTTTGTTACCTGTTGCGCCTTGCTATCCCAAAGACTGCGTTCGCTCAACGCATGCTCTGTAAAAATGTAAGATGGTGTCTGCCCATTCTTTGAAATCTTTACTGCAATTGGATACTGGCCATCTTTATTTGGTCGTGACCATACGACTAATTTTACTGCTCCCATTTCTGTGAATTTTTAAATTAAAAAATCAATATTTCACGAAAGCAAGCTACAAGTTTTGTTAACGTATTGTTATCGTTTTTGGTGGTTCGACATGGTTTTACTTGGTTTCATATAGGCAATACAACCACCCAAAACACCATTTGAGACCATTTCAAACCAAATTAAAATCAATTCACGAGGGTTCATAACCCTGAGGTCGGCAGTTCGATCCTGCTCCCCGCTACTTAAGGAAATACCAAAAGCATGGTATTTCCTTTTTTTATGCCAATAAAAACCTGATAACCAAATTATTGCATCTTGGCCAACGGGTGTTCGACAACTAGTAAAAAACCTCTTTAGACTCTTACATGAATCAGTCTAAAAACGCTATTGGTTCACTCCCTTTGATGGATTTTGGCAAGTTCGATTTTTCCTTTGGGTTCCGGTCATTTTCCACTTTATCATTCTTGGTATAGTTCTTTGCCATGAGGTAAAGAAAATCCAAGATGATGTCGGCTTCTTGATCTTCCACTTCAATTCCGCTCTTGGCCAAAATAGAGACAGCTTTTCTGCTTGAAATTTTCCTTTCCATAAAATTCATATATCTAAACAACGTTCTTGGTTTCTAATATTTTTGAGAGTGCGGGGTTTGCCTTGAACGAAACGTCTCCCGTCAGTAAATTTATATGTTCAGGCGGGAAGAGCTGCACAAGATGCTTTTTATCCGCTATATCAAAATTTGCGTTTCCACTGAAAACATCTATCTCGGATCCATGATTTAACTGGCGCTGCTCATCGATACTCATGACTTTATCTATATTTTCTTTAAGCTCTTTTTTTAGGCACTTAAAATTTGCAAGGTATTCCTTTTTAAATTCGCTAAAATCATCAAACTTTAATATGTCTTCTATGAATAACCTACGGGCTTTGGAGAGAGCAGACTGTTGCCTAGAAAGCTGTCTCAATAATTCTTTCCTCTCTCTAAGGTATTGATCCCTGTTTACGTTAAGGTCAGTGTCATCTAAAATGCAGTTAAAAAGCTCCGTAGCGCCATTGGAAAGTACTAACTGCCGTAGTTTTCGTTCGTAACTAGAGTTTAACAGCACTGCGCTTATCCTAGCCCTACATTTATTTCTACAATGATAATATGGATATAAACCTTTGGCGAAACTTCCGGTAAGCATTCGACCGCAAAGTGGACAAATAAGAAAACCTCTTAGAAAGAAAGCAGCTTTTAGGTCTTCCTTCCTATTTGACACTTTTCTTTTTGTATTTATGATATCCTGTACCACATAATAAGTTTGTATTGAGATTAAAGGCTCGTGAACCCCAGGCACCGTATTTCGCTCTCCAGAAGTATACCTTACCGGAATGCGACCACAATAGATCGGATTACGTATAAGTTTGGAAAAATTTGAAAGTGAACACAAGAATCCTTTGTTAGCTGCCATTCTCCAAACCTCGGTAATCGTATATAGATTTTTTGCCAGTTGAAGGAATATCCATCTGACGATCCCGGCTTCAGGCTGCTTTATACCAATAAACTTTTTACCATCCGCAGCAGTATGATTTGCATAACCGATTGGTGCCTTATTGGGGCATCGTCCCATCTGCCGGGCCCTGCGCATTCCGTTGGCAGTATTAAGTGCACGTCTGGTATTTTCAGCTTCGGGGACTGAGAGATAGACTGCAAGCATCACAGCGCTTTCGGGAATATCAAGGTCAACCGGCTGGTCGATTGCCATTGCCCTTGTATTGCATTTGCGCAATATGCCTATCATCTCATATGCATATTGGATGTTGCGGCTGAACCGGTCCCACTTGACAAAAAGAATATTATTTTCCTGTTTGCCTCGTTCCCTTTTTATCACAGCTATCAGTTTCTTCCATTCCGGCCTGTTGAAATTCTTTGCTGAATAATCTTCACGGTAAACACCCTTAACATTTATATTGTTTATTTCACAATATTTCAGCAACCGGTCTTCTTGTTCTGGCAATGAGTAGCCCTTTCTTTTTTGTTCATCAGTGCTTACACGGACGTATAAATAAGCTGATTTCATAATGTTGAAACATTTATTTTCAGTTATTTAACGAAAAAGATCGATTGGGGGTATTCAAAAACCTGTGAATTACCTGTAAAGTTCGAAACCAGAGAATCATTCCCCCTTCTCTCCTAAAGAATGTCATAAACAAACGATTTTCACTTTGTTGATGAACACATAGAATCGATGCAGTGAGATCAAGGCAGGATAAAACAATGTGATGTCTTGCCAAATTTCTAAACAGTGATGTAATCGTCTGGCCGTACAATATTCGAGTAAAAATCAAATCAAGCACTCATATTTACCTTTTCTAAATTCCATCATAATCCCAATCAAATGGACAGAAGATCTGAATTTATTCCCTTTGAACTCGATATCTGTATACCAGACACCACCCGCTCGGCCCATATTGTTCTGTTTTGATCTTCTCGGCCTGTCCGTCTTTATGTTTCTCGCTTTTCGCTGAAATTCGAATGCGTAATGCCGCAAGGGGTCCAATCCGTGACAGCTAAAGACTTTGTCCTGGCTGGGTCCGAGAAAGTAAGCTGAGCCAAACGTTTTTGTTTTGCCATCTACTTGTTTTTTATTGATCACCGGGTATCCGAATAAGCAATAATTGGCTTCCAGCAAAGATTTATTATGATGCAGCATTTGATGAACAGGTATAAATCTGTAAAAATGCCTTAACACCGTCGCCAGCTGTGCAGTCAGTTTGACGTAAGCAATATCAAACCTGTGCTGTTTATCCATTTCTGTTCCACAAGCATTATCGGCGATAGATATATAATCATCTGCTAACGGAATAAACAGCTTACTGGCATTTTACCAGTCTTCTATGACGTGTGAGGCTGTTAAAATATAAGATGAAGGGCCGAGTTCTACCATTACGCCCGAGGCAAAAGGACTTACCCCTCCTTTGCCGTCTTATTTGAAGAACTGGCAAGTTGAAAGTCCAATATCTCCCTGAATTAATTTAGACAATTCTTCATTGATCAATGAGTCAATGTACTCGTCCAGTTCGCATTCCTGCTTCATTTGGACTTATAAATTCCTAAATCTTGCGGTATTTTACACTCCTTTATTTAATAAATCCATTATTTCGTCAGTATGATAGTCTGAGGCTAATTTGGATTTAAAATCATTTAAATTTGAAGCCTGTTCTGCGGTTGGCATAGATTTTAAGAATTTGTCAACGGCCTTATCAATGTTCTTTTTGATAGCAACCAACTGTTTGTCATAAGATCCCAGGTGTTGTGTCGAGGTAGATCTCCGATATACGAATATTTACAGTATTATTGTCAATAAAAAAACCATTGAAAATATTCTTACAATATAGTTGGGATAGCGAATCCCATAAACAATGGGTACTGGAACTGGCCAACAGGCTCACCTCCGATGGCGTTGACCTGTGTTTTGACCGCTATGACCTCAAGGTCGGCTCCAACAACCTTCACTTCATGGAACAGATCGAATCTTCCCTAAAAGTAATTTTGATCATGTCAAGCGGATACAAGATAAAGGCCGATGCCAGATCCGGTGGAATTGGATATGAATATCAGATCATGTCTAGCGAGATCGCTACCGAGCTGGCCTCAAACCGGAAATTCATTCCGGTATTAAGAGATGGCAACCCTGATATTTCCATACCACGGATCCTGCGACCTTTTCTATTTCTGGACATGCGTGAAGATAATCTCTTTGAGCAACAATACCTTGAGCTCTTACATTTGATTTATGATGAACCCATGATCATAAAACCCAAACTTGGAAAAAAACCATTATTGGGCCAGAGGCTGGCCTCATCAAAGGAAACCGAAAGGCAACACCAACTCGAGATATCCAAAAGAGTGCATGATGTTGTAGCCAATGGGCTTTATAAGGTCATGGCAAAAATCGAGGGCAGCGTAGAAATGGACCGTGAGCGTATACTTGATAGCATTGAGGACATTTACGAAAAGTCGAGGGACATCTCTTACGACAGAACTGAATTCATAGAACCCGAATTTCATGAAACTGTCAATAAGCTGCTCCGCTCATTCGCCAATGAAAAAACCAGCGTAAAACTGTCCGGCAACACATTAGCAATTTGGAGCGGCGTGGACAAACGCACACAATACGAAATCAAGACGGTCATGCAGGAACTCATGATCAACATGAAAAAACACAGCCTTGGCACAGCGGTAAGCTGGAGGTTCGAGCGGAAAGATAAACAGATCCAGATGCGCTATCACGACAACGGAACAGGGATGAAAAAAAGTCAGCGCTTCAATAATGGGCTCAAAAACGTTACAAGCATACTGAATGCTATTAGCGGAAATATTGACTTTAGCTCTGGAGAAGAAAACGGGCTGACAATTGACCTCTCATTCCCTTCCTTGCATAATCAAATCAACGAAGAAGAAAGTCATGTAAACAAAAACACACAAAGCATTCATGTCCGCAAACAACAAAGTATATATACCGGTATCTCAGGACCGAATGAGTTAAGCGATTTGGACATTACCATTGTCGCCCTCCTCGCCCAGGGCGTAAGCCAAAAAAATATACCAGCACTTCTACGGGCAAAAAACATAAAGCCTTCCGGATTAAGCAGCGTAGAAAAGCGGTTAGCCTTCCTCAAGGAAAGGTTATCTCTAAACAACAAGGAACAGCTCGTGAATTACTGTAAAGATCTCGGTCTCATTTAAAGTTTAGAGATTTTTTTTCTCGTTATAACCAGTGCTGTAAGCATCAGGTAAATAGGGCAATCATAGGTTTTACATCATCTGATTAACCCATTCCTTTTAGCAATGCTTAAAGCAAAGACAAACAAATGAACATCATAAACACCCATAATTCCATTATATTAACCTGCCTAAAAACAATAAGAACCAATATGCGCCCCATTCGGTCCAATGGAAAGCAGAAATAACATTATACCGCTGGCACAGGAAAAGAGTTGACCGGCAGAAAGCTGATCAGCGTAGCGGTATCCCTTCCCTTGTCGTTCCAGATACAGCTGTCCGCTCCCCAATAAAGCCTGTAATACTTTTCAGAACTATTATTAAAGGTAAACTCACCATCTTCTCCTTTTCCGGAACGCAGATATATTTTCTGTCCCTTCTTCAGATTTATTTCGGGAAAAACATAAATGTGGCGGAATTCATTGGAAATCTTACCTTCCGCATCAAAAGTCCGGTCGACAACGGCGTATCCTTTGGTATTGAATTCGGTTGACGCTTGAAGATAGATAATTTCCTCATTTGGCGTACTGCCATTTTTTGCATCTATAATTTTGAATATCATAATTACTTAATTTAGATTGTTTTATATTTTATAGCAATTTTCGCATCAATAACAATTATATAATCCCCCGGTCTTTAAAACAGCTGATCAACTGCGCCAGACTAGAGACATCAAATACCGTCTTTAGGCGATTGATTGCTTTTTCAACACTGCTTAGACTAAATGGAGTAATCTTATTTTCCTTCAAATAGTTCGCAATCCACTTTTGGGACTGGCCTTCAGCAATGAATTTCACAACCATCATCTCGGTTGTGGTCAGTTCATATATAATCCCATCACCTTGGGTCCCCTGCAGATTTGGGGGATAATACCTGCCAGTTTGATAAATGGTACGGATCGCAGTCTTGAAATTCATCGCCGCACCACGGCCCTTAGGCACATAACCATTGATACCCAGACCAGAAAAAAGCGAATCCGCGGTACTTTTCAGGCCATCAACCGAAAATACAAGCACTTTAATATCCGGCTGTATTTCTTTCACCGCCCTGATCAGTTCAGCTCCTGATTCAATTTCCTGCTTCCGGAAGTCTTCTTTAAAAGAGAGGTCAGTGATTAGCAGTTCATAAGGATTTCCATCCGTGACCGCTTTTTTGACACGACTTAAAGCATCATCACAATAAGAAACATAATCACGCGCCTCCAGCACGATGCCCAACGTCTCCAGCGCAATCCCCAGGGCCATATTCATAATATCCTCATCTTCGGCTATAAGTACTTTTTTAAACATGGATTATAAAATCAATCAAAGGAATATTTATTTCTAGCCCGTTACGCAAGGGCTTTTCAAAGATATGCTTAATGTGGATTCATCTATTACGGTTTTCCGTAAGAATACATTTTTGAAGACTGACTTAAACCAGTTACCTTTCCTAATAAGATAGAACGACCGTGCGGTAGCGTATTGCTGTCTGGAAATTCCAGTCGGCCAAAATTCACATGGAATATCCAAATTTACCGCTTCCGCCTAAAGATGCCCTTAGAATATGATAGCGAACCCGGCCATCACGGAACCCCAAATATGTTTTAATGATTTAAACATTTCTGCATGATCATCAAAATCAAAAAAAATCTCAGAATTATTTCATTTACTAAAAAAGCCAGTGAATAAATATCAATATTTGTAACAGGAGATTCAAATAAAATAGCTTAAAGCCATGCCCAAAACCGCCAAACATTCAATACTCGATCTGATTGATTTAAAAAAAATGAAAAATGGCAGAATCACCATTTCCTTTCCAGCAGAAAAAAAGATAGTTTTCTTCAAGTCTGTCAAAGATAGCGGCTACGCCTATACTAGCCTCGGAAAGGAAAAAATGTTTGTCCACGCTTTAGATGGAAAGATCCAAAAAATACGTTTTGAGGACATTCGAACAGCTTTCCACTCATTTCTGAAAGATGCCGATTATTCCGGACTGCCAGAGGGAGCGGGATACCATGAGGTGATGGAAAGCTACTATGAGAAATACCTTTTCAAAGATACCCCGGCCTTAAGAAACTATATTGCAGCAGAGCTCAATGAACAGCAAACGCACGAGCTCCTGCTTAGCACCGACTCCGATTATCTAAGAAAATACCAGAACAACCTTTTACTGGAAAAACTCAAAGAAAAAAAGTTCAAGCGCTCAGAAGACCAGATTAACAGTTTCCATGAAAATGATAAAGCACTCCATCATAAGCAAATTGGTGAAAGCCTCTTCCTGGTACTCAATGAAATGAACGACCCCAAATACGACCTCCACATGTTTGACTGCTGGATATGCAGCTACAGGAAAGAGTCCGATATCGGAAAGAAAAAACCCCTGAGCATCCAAACCGTGATGCTCAATTTTAACTGGGAACGGGATTTCGATCTAATCGCAAAACATATCAGCTAACCAAAACAAGACCTAACAAATGAATCTATACACCAGTCCCAAAACCAGTATAAAAATCCCAACTGAAGCACAGCTACGGTCAAGGATCAAAGCTTTTCTTGCCAACACCTACCATTTCGTTAGACTGGAAATCGATACCTGGATGGGCGCTGGCATTAGGTACATTCCCAAAGCACGGCTAGAGGTAATCGATATTGAAAACCGCACGGGCGAACAGTTACTGAATGACCGGTATTTTGAAAACTGGATGGAATTTTCCGATAAGACCATTAACAACCTCGCCGACGAATTTCTGTTCCAGAACCTGCTCCAGATCAAAGGACAAAAGCGACTCATCAAAAGATTGGTCACCAAATGCCTGGAAAGCGACGAGCTTACAGTAAATGTCAAATCTTCTCCCATATTGAAAGCACAGATACTTGATGGGAGAAAAAAAGGCACCCGCAAAAAGCCATTACCATCATCCGTTGCCAACAGAGTCCCCATAGAACTCGAAGCCGGGCAGATGTGCTGGATTTGTACAAGAAGCACAGCTCCCTATATCGCAAACCCTGGATTGGTCCTAAAAAAATTCCAGGATGGCTATAGGATCATCTATTTCACAAATATCAAAGGCTCAAGCGAGGGTACAAAACTGGAAATAAACTACCATACATTCCGTAGCCCGACCCGTTACGAAATAGGTCTTACTCCTGAACAGGCGATCCTTCAGAAATGGTGACAATAGCGAAGTGGAATAGAGCCCAAATTGGAACTGCGATTAGCTAACCTTTTCGCAAGCTAAAAGGAATTCACCGTTTTTAACAGATCCGAGTGAGAAACGCATTGTTCTATAAGTGTCATATCAAAACCCATCTGCTTCAGGATCGAGAGTACCAAAAGAACTTTCAGTTTTTCACTGAGCTTAAGCAGCTCTATACCGCTCAGGATTTTTTTTCCTGAATCCTTGAGATAAAGATGCGCATAATAATTCCTAGATTCATTCACGATTTCCGGATTAGCATGTATAAGCTTTATAAAGCTGAGATCTTTAAAAATCCTAAGAATATCGGATATCGCTCCCCTTAGATCTCCCTTTGCCCCAAGCTTAACTTTAAGGAAGCGATGGTAAAAACCTTCAAGGGCAAATGCAATAATCATAAAATCTGTGCTATGAAAAGTGGACCTGGGCAGTATTGCGTTTAAAAGATGTACTCTTATAGGAAACATATCTCCGGTACTGTTATACCAGTTTTTAAGCAGGGTATCAAACTGGGTTTGAATCCTGCCATAATTAAACAAAAAGGGTTTGGATTTGGTTTCTGAGTAATTTTCTCCCCGTTCCAGGAAAGTGAAATTTATTTGCTTCCCGTTTCCGCACAAGAATATATTTGTGTATGGCACTGTCTGCAATAATCCAAGTGATAAGAAAGTCCGAAAAATCTCCATCCTCCTCACCAGTTCCCATATGGATAGTTCGCTGTTTAGCCCCCGGATGGTAGCGGTGGCCTTATTTTCCACGATACAATTTTCCAATGTGTTTGTAGCGATCGCTGAAACTCCAAGTGACAAATTAAACCCAGGCTCTATATCTACACCAACTTTGAATGAATTATCAGGACTGTATTCAATATTTGTGCGATAGAAAGTATTATTTACCTTTTCGCGGCTCATTTCGTAAGCGCTTCTACCTATCCAGCTCAGAAGCTGAACAAAATTTACTTCAACCGAACTAAAAAGCTTTGCCTCCCTATCTGCCAAATGCATGCCTTCAACAAATGCATTTGCAGAATATTGCGTTGATGGAATCGCTCCGACACGCACTTTCCAAGAGCCATGGCAGTCATACAAACTTACCTTCTTTCCTTCCGTGGAAATTCCAAAAATAACCGGCAGCGCGCCGCTGCTATCGAAATAATCGTGAAACTGGGCACGGTTACTTAGATCCCCAATTAGCTCAAGTCGAATCGTTTTTCCTGGTTCATACGTCAAAACTCCTCCTATTTCAATCTCAGGTGTTTCTGGCAAAAACCATATCCCTTTAATTTCTCTTAATTCATTCATTTCGAGGCTTTAAATTAATTTAAATGATCAACTTTCCTAATCGTCAACGTTCTTGCAAGTCTTGATGCAATCGATGATCTCAGCTCCAATAGTCCGGACTTCATCGTTGGATTTGACATACTGAGTAGAAGAACGCTTTTCAATAAATGGATCCACGTTGATTTTTAGCTCCCCTTTCTGCTGATAGTCTTTGGAAATCAGTTTCCAGTTTAAGGTGAGCTGATGCTCAAGTGGAAAAGGCTTTAGATAAATTTTTTCGGATCGGAAAATATCATCTCCAACCAAGATTTTACTCTTAGGCTCAAGCACCCCTGAGCTGGATTCATTGGACAAAAAGGTAGTTGGAACATATCGGTTGGACAATATTTGCGGGCTATGGGTTTTCACCACGTTGGTGCGGCTTAGGTATTGCACAGGCGATGAAAACTCAAAGAGCAGTTTATATTCCTCAATAGAAGCAAGAGCAACATTGTGCACATTAATCTCAAAACAGATAAAGCTCTCGTTAACCTCGTTGTAACCAAATGCACTGAAGGCACTTATATCAGGAATGAAAAGCCCCGATTCTCTGGTTCTACTATCAGGCCTCAGTCGAAAATTTTTAGTTTGCTCTACAAACTTGGGGGCAGCATTCAAAATACCTGATCCATCTCCAAAGGTTACCTTCACCTTCTTCGCAGATTCCTTTTTGGAAGTTCTTTTGAACATCCTGTCCAGATCTGACCGGGAGGCTGTGCGCTGAAAACTCCCCTTCCGAATCCAACATTCATTTTCTTTGAGCAAGATTTTCCCGGATTTAAAGCTTACATGCTTACTGGTCATATAAGGCTGTGAAACTGGGTCTGAAATCTTTAATACTAAAAGCTCACTACCTTGATGCTCATATGAGAAATAACTGATATCAAGTTCTGGTGTAATGTTATCAAGCACATACTGCTGAATATTTGCTGAATCATACTTAGCAGAAACAGTATTCAGTAGAACCTTGCCATCGGTTTTTTCCACACCCATAATGATAAATCGGTCGTGCTCCGTATCGGCATTTGCAAACGCGAGAACATCCTTGATAAGGTTTGCCTTATTCTGCTCGTTATACTCCTCTCTTTTGAAATCCAAGTATTCACATTCATTATGAAACTCTATCAATTCACTAATCAGTATACTCATTTTACTTTAATATTTGAAATCCCGCTAAAAAATCTAATTCACGCACTTGGCCATATCAGTTACCACATTGCATAATAAAGACCAGATTAATTAATACCAGATGTTAACAAGAACCAAACAAGTTTCCATGTCATTATAGACTTATGTCAAGTACGCCATTAGTACCATGCCATAGATCAAGAATTTCATTAGTTGTGATTTCCACAGCGTCAAATTGGGAAATAAGTTTCAATAGACTTACTGTTGTCATTAAACACTGGCCTCTTGGTTCGCTGTACTCAACTACATTTTCGGGAAAATGTCTCTCATTCCTTGAATCGATAGGGAGATCGTGAAAGCAATTTATGATCAATATTCCTTTTACATCATCCACACCGTATTCTTCGGCACACCGATTTACCCAGTCCTCGAGCTGCCGGGTATGAGATTTTGCAGCAGAACCACTTACACCTTTAATTTCGATCGCAAAAATCTGATCATCTCTTTTGATTACCAGGTCCGTATTGGATCCGGCCGGAACAATAAAATCTATACCCAAATGTTCAAGACATGTCCTTATACCCAGCTCAAGGTGCTTCCCTTTTGTAAAACTGATAGACTTGATAATCTCATATTGCTGGAATTTGGCTTTTGAGATAGCAAGCTTTTCCATCTCCCTCTTTACGGCCTCTTCCCTTTCGGCAAGATCAACGGAGATTTCAACTTGTTTTTCAAAAATTATATCCGACACCCAATCTGGCGAATGTTCTGTCACACGCGCAAGATCCTCACTGAAAGCAGAAATGGTATGCTTTACCATTCCCATGAACAACTTTCTTCTTGAAACAGGGTCCAACTTCTGGTCTTTTATCTCAATATCTGGAAGAACCAAAACCTTTCCCTTATGAATGGTGGCAAGTATGGATATACGCCGGAGAGATTTTTTGGTAGTGCCAATAGTGGTAACCGGCTTATCAATATTATTAAATGTGAAATGGAAACTAGATTCAAAGTTGCCTACTATCTCGGAAGCTAGGGGATCAAATATCTGTGAAGATCCCTTGTCGGGAGACAGACTGAATACAATTTCTCCTGCAAAAAGCAGATTCAGGAAATTAATACTGTAAGATGTCTCGATCTGACCCGATGATTTTTTGGTCAGATAAATGATAGGATAGGCATCGGCAACAACCACTACAGTGCCGCCGTGGCTATAAAATTCATCCAACTGTCCCTTTTTATACTCAAACCACATATCGACATCTGTGGACTTTTCGAGATAAACCACACCACCATTTTCAAGAGAAAAATATTCCTGAAATTCTTCCATCAGTTCCGACATCCGGATCAAAAGCATACCGGCATCGATAAAATAATCGTCGGAGAAAAAGGCGATCACATCATTATTATCGCTTGAGAAAAAATAACCAACCTCTTTGATTTCCATTTATTATAAATATTTTCATATGTTTAGTCATGGAGTTTCCAGGACTATTAACGCTCAAGATAAACAAAGGCAATTATCCGTACAAATCTTAAAACAACAGTTGATCAAATTGCAACTAGATAGGTCCAACTGAAATTATTTGCTAGAGCTCAAACGCCCGACTATTGCTCGAACAGTGCTTTTATAGCATCATTCTCATCTTGCAATGGATCTCTAACCCAGGCATCATCAGCAGTTACGCTTGGTTCAAACACATGAGTATCAGCTTCCCAGAGCTCTATATGTTCATCAAGAATTCTCTTCACATCAAAATCCAGGTCATCCCAAATTTCTTGAGAGAAATCGGCAAGTCCACAGTCATTGGTAAAGATGCTGAACTTGTCCATCACTACTCCATTGATTATCTTTTCGGCGTGAGCTGCCGATTGGCCATGAAAAGTTTCCCAGATGTCCTCGCGATATCCAGATAAATCGAGATCAGGAAGATAATGCACATACAATCTATTGGCTGCTTTAGAAACATGCGTAAAAAAGGAGAGGTCATTGCTCCAAACCTCAACGGGTATATCATAACGTTTTAAAAGCGATATAAAATTATTGAAACTTCCCTCATCCGTTGCAGTATCAATTCCCAGCATAAAATAATCCTTCCAATTTTCTTTCACGTGCTGCTTAGCGTCCGGAAATTCAAGAACATACTCAAGAACATACCAATATTGAAATTCATTGGCAAAAAAATCATCTAGGTTAATTGCTTTTACCAATGGCAGGATAACGTCAATCTGGACCTGATCGAAGAAAAACTCAAAATAAATGTAGAGAATTGAAACCTCTTTAGAACTGTTTAATGGCGAAAAGAAATCTAGTCCGGGCGCAAGATCTACGAACCTTTCGTAATAGCTCTCAAGCTGATCAACAGGCAAGGAAATCTTATCCCTAGCTGTTCCAAAAAATGTCAGAATCTGTTCAAGATAAAGAACAGAAAAAAACAAGCGTTTTACCTCGTCGGGAGAAGATTTATAGAAGTTCAACAGAAAATCTGAAATGGAAGGATTCAGAAGACTGACTTCCAATTTACCATATTGATCTTTGTAAATGCGAAAAAATCCATCGGAGAGTTTTTTCAAAGAAGTCTGATAGGCATTTGTCTGTCTCTTATGTCCATTGTACTGAATTTCAAAAGAATAGCGTTTATCAAAGGCAGCGCGCAAGCAATCCTCCTCAACCCTCGATCCACCCATGCTGAAAAGCGTACAGAGAAGAAACTGATCCTCAAACTTTAATTGCTCAGTAAACGCATGAGACCATATAGCACTTGGATTGTCCATACTCTCTAGTATAAATAATCTCGCATCTTCTATATCCAGATTCTGACGATTGATGCCGGAAGTGATAAATTCAATCAGCCTGGGAAAGAAGTTGGGATGCCTGATTACCTTAAGGTAAAATTTATCGTGAAAAAAGGCAATTCTTTTTGACCCTTCAACGGTATGGTATAAATGGTTGTATAAAATCCGAGCTTTGTCCAGATAGGAATACTTGTTAAGCAGCAAATGATAATTGCTAAAATGCATGCCAGCAATTATTTTCAGCTTATCGTGTGATTCTGTAGCCTGATTTAAAATAGTCGTTCTGGTCGTCATGATCAGATATTTATTTGCAGAGGCCATAATTCGCTCTACAAACGATACAATCTTAGACTGTCCGTTGCTGGGGTGCATGACATCGTGAATATTACCGCCTAGAAAATCATCGAAGAAAATAATCTGTTTTACCATTGGATCCGGCGAAAGGAGATCCTCAGCATCTGCGATCTTTTCATCTACCATAACCAGTTCATAACCATCCGCTAGAAATTCACAGACCAATAGATGGGCAATAGTTGTTTTACCCACACCAGGCTCCCCGGTAATCATCAAAAAGTGATGCTCTCTAACTTTATCCACCGCCTCTTTAAAGTTCTGTGTAGGCACGTACAATTTAATCCGCTTCAATATCTGTTCCTGCGCAAAATCGGACCTTCCCCTTATCCCATTGTGCAAAATTTCCAACATAATGTTAGTACTGGTCATCCAAAGCTTGAAATGTCTGCGTTCGATATCGTAATACTTTTCAATCAATTCCTCTATACGCGACCGTCCGTAAATATTTTGAGATGTTCCAACATATGGCTGTAGTAACCCGGTAAGCTCATCACTTTGTGCAACATTGAGATCAAATGAAGTAAAAAGAATGTAGGTGACAGGTTTAACTTTTAAACCATCCATCTTAGCTTTTTCCTGCCTGACCTTTAGTTTAAGGTCCGAAAAAGTAGAGTTCAGATAATGTTTAGCCTGTATAATAATTCCGTTTTCTTTATTTAAAGCACAACGGAGGTCTATACCCTTATCCTTTCCAGACCTAAAACTCTGAAAACTGAGCCCACTTTCCGCCTCAAGTACATCCTTAGCCAGCAGCTCAAAGTCCTTATCATTTAAGACGTCGAGTCTATATTTCATATTTTATTACTTTTATTCTTGCCCAGAACTATTTAGTTTTTCTTGCCATAGTAATACAGCTTACGATCTGACGCTTTCTTCTTGGGATCATATATATTAATACTGACAATAACATAACTACTGCCAGTCTTGAAGCACAAAATTTTCCTTATTGATTGCTAACCAATCCTGCCCCTTCTGTTCTATCATATTAGGTATTTGCACGAGTTCGACTACAGCTGGAATTTCATCTGCATACTGCTGAAGTTTTTGAATAAAAGAAAAAGTGGCCTGAAGTTTCGGCTTAAATACTTTAATGCCAGCGAGCGTTATCGCTAAGAAATCAAGAGCTGTTGCCTGATAACCTGGCAGTTTATTTTCTAGCGTTGTGTAAGTCATAAAGATCGATTGATCTACCGGAATTTCGGGCAGGATTTTTTGCTCGAGAAACTTATTGTCAAAAAACTTTAAAATGTCCCGGGCGTCAAAAGTTTGCAATGCTTCTAAAGCATCTTTGATTTTTGCCAAAAGATTCGGCAGATCTAATTCAGGGTAGGATGCAATCAGTATGTGCCAGAGCTGCCTCGCAGGTGCAGTTGACCTGTTACAACGGGCGCATTCCAGAATCAGCCTATCGGCGGCTTTGCCCCGAGTACTGTTGTTGTTGCACACTGAGGTCCATACTTCGACACCAGAATGTCGCCAATTTCCCGAAGGACCATTGATGAATCTTAACACCAGATCCCTTAGCCCCCCATCATAGCCCGTCGGATGGCCATTAATCAGTATCCATTTAACAATAGGGTGCCAATGCTGTTCACCAGCATCATTGAGTCCAAGAGCAGATACTTGATGTGAATGGCCATAAAAAATCTGTAACGAATCCGATAATAAGTCCCTACCAATAATAGATATGGACTCTTGCGGCGATAATTCAAAAATATCGGTTCGTCCAGTGATAGCCTTCTGTATCCCTGCTGGCACTTTATACCTAGTTAAGGCAACCGCCTTAATCCACCTAACATCGCAGCGTTCTGACTGGAAAAGTGCAAGAAAAACACTTCTCTCTATTGGATCCAATAAATCCCATAGATTAATGGCGCTAGAAACTGAGCAGAGGTGAAACCCGGTTTTTTTTTCAGCTAATATTTCTGAAAACAACTTCGTTCGGGAATCTCCTTTTGATACAGCTTGGATCAAATAAGACATTACGCCCATTTCATTTATGTCCAGTTCGATTCCAGAAGCCAGTCTCCGACTCGCCCATTGAAAAAATGCATCCGCGATTAAAATCGATGAATCTTTTCCGACATAATCCAAAGAATCCTCCATTGTGGCCCAAAACCTCGCTGAATTATCAATTGATATTTCCAATGGCATGCAAGAAAGGAAAATTGGAAAAGCGACCGACCACAACTTCCACATAGATTTCTTATTTTCCAGCCCGATATTTTCCCAGTCGATATGGTCCCTGCCGTAATCCTGTCCAAAATTAGATAGTAAACGATTGGAACGAATGATTATAAGTTTGTCTGTCAGAGCGCCCAGTAAAAATCTCATAATAATAACCCGCTCGCTCTCCAGGTAAATGGGATAGCTATAAAATGCGCCTTTTATAGCTTCGTAAACGACAGATGGATGACTGTCCAAAAATATTGCCCTCAAAATGTCTTCCGAAATGCCAGGACATTTTGTTAACACAGCAAAAGCAATCCTAGCACGAATGAAGGCCTCATCTGAATTCAGTATCTGAAATATCGTTTGCTGATCCGGAAAAAGGCGTACATCAAAAGAATTACTATTGATTGTTTGGACCGTTTTCCAGATATCCAGAGTGGAAAGATATTCTTGGTTTGCTAATGCGCTGATGTTTTTATCAAAGGCTGCCGATGCCAAGGGCTCATCACGTCCATAAGTTATCGCATCACTTAAAAAAGGAACAGTCCCGTTCCAGAAAATATCGTTATAAGGAATGCCATCGTATACAGTTTCCATGACTAGAGATGTGTCATCATTATCATAAACCTCAATATGTTCGAGTGCAAAGATCAGGGCAAGGTCTCTAACCCCAGGAAAAATTGAAAAGCGCATGGCATCGAGTGCGATTTTTCGTATATATATTTCAAGTGTGCCAGATTGGGAATTTCTAGCCAAGAAATCTAATTGCCGCGTACAATGCATGGCCGAATCCGAAGATAGACAACCAATCGACTTTTTAAGGAGGGATTCTATCAGTGGAACCTCCAAGGGATCTGTACCTATAAGCAAATATCGAGCAGCCTCTCTGTAGGTTGGATGGCTAAAATAGACGTCCTCATCTGCTATTGAGACAAACCCCCTTTGTTTTAGAAAAAAAAGCTCCTGCTGATATTCTACAGGAAGTATAAATAATTCTTCGTACACAGGCATTTTAGCATCTTCCGAGGTCGCAGCAAAGTCCCGTGAGGAAATAAGTTCATCATCCTGCAAGCCGGGAAAGCTTTCAGAATCGGAAAGGATATAAGAAATAGCCTTTATGCTCACGGGAATATTTGTCGAACAGCAAAGTCCCAACACTCCAAATAATTTGGATGCAGCGTGCCCTCTTCTACTGATTTCAACGCTTAACCTTTTTGCGTCAGCCTTCGCAAGATGTAGAAGATGTTCCAGGTCTTTGCCGATCAAATCCTCCTGGCTTAAGTTTGCAAGATGATTCAATTGACCAACTTGTAAAAGCTTCTCCTGGGGTTCATTTTGGATATAACTGCCGATCGTCGAAATTACAGACGCTGGGAGCTCCTTGGAAAACCTAGTCCAGCTTTCCGTTAAAAATACACGGTCACCACTGTTCAGCTCCACCCAACTGTTGTTTTCTATACTACAATCAGAAATACTCACACCACCGTTGATACTCTTTAAAATTTCAGTTCTGGAGGTAATAATGAGCTTGTTTTCTGCTGGCAGGTTCCTAACCAGCTCTTCCACCCTGCGCAATCCGCCAGGATATTCTGAGCCTGAATCGTGACCAAATGGATCTTCAAGGACAAACACTCGTTTTTCCCTCTCGTTTCTCAAAAAGCGCTCTGCCAGCTCGATATCGCTTCTATTCTGGTATTTATAACCTGTGCCAACAAAAGAATCCGCAATCCGTTTTGCAAGCTGGGATTTGCCACAAAAAGAAATGCCTGTCAACAAGAGAATATTTTTGCTTTCTAATATACCGATTAGCTTATCTTCTTCTGCCCTTGTTACATAATTTACCGCAAGAACAGGAGATTCTCCACCAGTTAAGTCCATATGGATATGATCCAGCTTCTCGGGCATATCTCTTAAGCCTATAACAGTTTCCCTAAGCTCATCTAGCGATGCTGAAATGTCAAAAATTCGGTTCTGGTAGTTTTCCTCGATAAATAGTTTTTTAAGTTTTTTATCCGCTTTTGCTGTCGCGTAAAAAAAAGCAAAAAAAGTATCGAGATCTTGATGTGAGGGCATCTGACAGTTCGGAAATCTTTCAAATTGCTTGATGAATATACCTTTGTCATGCTTTTCAAGTAGTACAAATTCCATTAGGCTTTGAAAAACAATATCAAGCTTATAAAATGCAAACTTCCCTCCCGAATAAATATTTGGATCCTGACGTTCATATCGATCTATTGTGATCTCAATCACCTTAATCAGGCGGTTGGCATACCTTTGGGTCGGAAACAAAAACCGCCTTAGCCTGCCATAGCCTTCGTCTTTGACAAACTGATCAAAAAATTTCACAGCAACGTAGCCAATTAAGGGAGTAAGGATCGGGTCCATTGAATTAATTTATAGGATTAATGTTTAGAGATGATTGGTACCGTTGTTTCCGAAAAAGCCCCGCCCCTTAGTAGACAAATAATTGAAGAAGATGAGAAAGAGAGTAAAATAGATTCTAATCATAAAACTTACAGGATTAGATGCTATGGCTACAAAGTATAAGCGAGCACAGTTCACAAAACATATCTGATTTGACCAATAGGCCCTAATCAGAGTTCGATTCGAAAATAAGCGATACTAATAAGAGGGATTGGAGCGTCATAACATCTTTGGTTCACCAAATATAGAAAAAGATTTCATTGTCGGGTACTAGCATTTTATCTACATCAAAGGAAATAGACAACAATGCCAAAATGGAATCTATGACCTTACCTGATTAATACAGATTTAAAGCACATAAATAAACTTCAATCCTTTCCAAGAACATGGCTATTAATCCGGGAAATCATCTCATTAAGGTAATGATTGTAACTGAGGGTCTTACGTCTTGTGATATCAATAAATTTCCTGTAAATATAGCCTAAATTGACTGACAGACTGTTTTCCAGCCATAAAACTATGTCTTTAAGCTCAGCTTTGCCATCATTCAGATATATCCCATATGCCAGCTCCACTAAATCAGTTTTCCCAGCAGTCCAACAAAGGCTGGTGGATAGTAGCTTAGCGGACAATTCCTTTTTTATGACACCATCTAACACATCGACTTTTGCAATAATTAAGTTCCTAAGTTTTTCCAATGCAATAAACTTGGCAAATAAATAATCTTTAGGAGTCGAAAAAACGTCATCACTTATTACGCAAAATAAAGGATCGTATTGATAATCGGCCATAGCACTTCTGAGAAAAAACAGATTGCCCTTAATATCCTCCTTCAACAAAAAGTATTGGTAGAGAAAGGCATGCTGAATCAAAGAAACGCTTAATGAAAGACAATTCCTCCATGAGATAGCCGCGAATAACCTCAGTCGGCCCCGGAGGTAATCCATTAAGAAAATTATGCTCTTCTACCCTATAGATAAACTGCGCGTAAAACATAGGTTTTATATGTTTAAAAAAAACAATTTCAGAGTTCTCGTCACTAAATCCTTCCATAACAACGTGCTGTTTCAGCTCTCCCATTGTAAAGCTGATTGCGGCAAGTGCAGATGAATAATGGGTATCTTCTTTTAACGCTGATAGCTCGATCAAAAGATTTTCATAAAGTTGATCGGTGAATTTTTGGTCCATAAAAAGTAATGTTTATAATAGATTACAACGCAAGATTACGAGCCGATCCACATCTTAGTAGTGAATTATACACATTGTAAAATGGGAAAAAAAATTGGATACTTTTGTTGGAACTCATTAAACAATCCGACCAAATATGCTCAAAATGGATGTAAACAAGCTTTTCCTATTTTCTAAAAATACAGACGCCTTCAGTGCTCAGCGGGGATACAATTACCAGACATTGAAAACACTGGAAACATGGGTGCAAAATTTTTTAGATGGCAATAATGAGGATATTTACTGCGAGTTCGAAGAAGATATTTTTCATAAAGACAATTTAAAAAAGGAACTCAAATTCAGACAGATCAAACTGTATTCCAGCGACTTTTCATTCAGCAGCGAAGAGATCAAGAAAAGCATATTCCATTTCTTCATGCTGCACACAAAACTGGATTACAGGGACTTTACAAAAGAATTCATTTTTGAGACCAACAGTACCATCAGGAAGAAATACAAAAACAATGACGCAGAGCTGTTGAGAGAGTGGTCAGCGCACCAGGAAAATTTGGATGAGGAGAAAACAGTCAGGTATGCAAAAAAAATCAAAGAAATCGTCACCAAATATGTAAACCTACAGCAGCTTAGCATTAAAGACAAAGTCCTCACTGAAGAAGCTAGCGCTATATTCGAACAGCTAGACAATAATTATTGGCAGGATTTCACAAAAATGATCAAATGGAAATTCATTGGCACACCTCCAGATGAAGAATATGTCGCTGTAAGAAAAAGAATCGAAGAACTGATCCCGCTCCTTCCCCATCCCGGCCAAAGATCCGACCCTGCACACACTTTCAGCGTTCTACTGGAACGGGTATTTACAAAAGTAACGCAGCAAAACAATGAGGATAGAAAGCTCACAAAAGAAATGCTGCAACAGGCCCTGCTCAGTATGGGCAGCGATCAGGATAAATGGTATGCAGACAAATATGAATATTACAGACAGATTGACACCTTTAGGATCGGTGAATTCTATGAAATGCTGGATCTTGTAAACTATTGCCGCAGAAAGATTTATTTGCACGGCCATAAAGGTATATGGAACCCATTCATCACCTTTTATGCACGGGATGAAAGCATAGACAGCGGCTTTAGGCGTAGGGCAATATACGAGCTTATTTTCTTAAACAACGAGTTTTATGAAGTAGATTATGAAAACCTAGGAAAACGAGAGAGGCCAGCAGGAAGCCTAATCGGCTTTGAAGAGGATATCCGATTTTACTTTAGCGACTTTTCGACCTTCAAAGAAAGTAGTGATCTGGAAAATGCACGCATAATCATTACCATTCTACTACCGGCAATCGCAGCCGAGAGAAGTAAAATAAGCAATGAGGAGCTAAAAAAATGGTATCTGGAAATCTACAAAAAGGTCTGTAGAAACTTGATAAACATTAAAGACATAAACGAGAAGTGCAACCTATTGGAGCAAAAGGGCGTAATACTCATGGGAATCAGCCGCTTAAGAAAAAAGGACCGCACAGCATTTCTTGAATATTTCAACGGCATACTAGATCTTGCAGACCAGGCACCTCTATTTCAGCTATCCAGATTTGGGGAACGCATAGAAAAACAGATCAAAATACAGATCCATCACGATCCAAAGGATGAATACAAAGTCACTGAAGCCCTTGAAGAATTTTCAGAACGATTATTTCCCCTGCTGGAAAAACAGGAAGGAAAGATACAACTGGCCAAGTCACAGAGTAAACGGGGTTTCAGCTACTTAAAGACCAATGAACCAAAAAACATGCTTAAAGCACTTGGCTATTTTCACAAAGCTAAAGAAAACTACCTATTGGACGATACTATCGAGGGCTATATTATCTGTCTTCTAAGTATAGCGCGTATCTATAATGCGCTTGGCATGCACTATGCAGCAAAAAACTATGCATTGGGTGCATACAGAATGTCCACAAACAAGGAGCTAATCGACCGAGTGGAAAACTGCCTAGCAATAATGTACGAGTCGGATTTCAGGTCAGGTTCATGGTTCAACGCATTAAACGTCTATAGCCAATACATGGGGCTGAAGTTCGAATCTAACTTTGATCGCGAATCCTCAGAGGAAGAGGTGCATTGCACGCAGAATGCGGCCTTTCAGCTTTACACAATGAAAAGAAGCTTCCACCAGTTCAACTATCTCATTCAAGACTATATCAAACATTTGGATTATGTGGGGAGTGACATCATTCTGCCACTCCAAAGCAGGATACAAGAAGACCTAAAAAACGAACTTTTATATCTGAAAGCTATCGAAAGCCAGGTAGATGATTTTCCTCTAAACGATATTGGAAAAGTACGGACAGTATCGTTTTATGCGCTTGGCAGCCTCTGGAAGGTTAGCTTCCCTAACACACATGAATACGTTTCTATTGCAGAAGAATATGTATCTGCAATACAGATTATCCTGGCTGAAATCGCGCTTTCGGAAATCGATTTCCATCTGCTTAAGTCAAAAATAGAAATCGAACTATCTGCAAGCGAAACCTACCAGCAGCCTAAACAACTGCCTTCAAATGAGATCATCAGATGGAAAGTATTTATTTCCCGCACCGATACCAGAGAAATCGAGAAAATCAATCTCCATTCGGCATTCAATATGGTTTCACTGCGTATGATCCTGAATAATGTGAGCGTGCTCCAAGGCGAAGAGTTTATTACAACCTTTGACAACTTTTTCCAGACTGCGAAACTGGATACTAAGCAATGGGTAGTTAACCTTTACCAAAAAATACATCGGGATGTATATAGCAAAAAAGCGTTCGATGCCTTCAAACCGGATCTGTTTACAAAAGAGGAACTCAGCAATTTAAATCTACCGAGCGAGAACAGATTCATGGTATGGGACGATTCTATAAGTGCGAAGTATGATCAAGAATTTAGTTTGCGCGCCATTAAGAACAGGTTTAACAACACCGGAGAGTGCACTTATCTGACATTAAAAGATTTGCAAAAAGACCCTGAGTTTCCGCGTTGGCTGGCCGAACTTAGAGTACAGGGCTATAAAGACTGGCAGATTATGGTCAACATCCAGAATTTCATGATCAACTACAAAGTCAACCGTTTCGAAAACAAAGCGTTTGACACCGAAAAAGCTTACGCAGAACACTTCCAGGAAATATTCCATAAATATGCTAATATGGATGAAAAGGAATGCTACATAGTATTTCCTTTGGAAGCCTTCAAAACAAAAGATTTTTATGATCAGTTTAATATTGGTTTAGTTGCTACGCTAAAAACCTATGGCCTAGAGACAAAACTTATGACCCCCAATTTCAAGGCCATTAGAGAATTTCTGAACATTAGGTTCAATCTCGAGAATGATGATTACCAAGATAATAACCCCCTAAAAGATCTCTAACAAAGTTTTTCTTATCTAATTGAAACAATCGGGTTTTCCATTTAAAATTAATAATCATTTTCCTATAAAAATGAAAGACCCCCGAAATTTAAATCTTCATCCAGAGCTTGTTGGTTAATTAACTAACCTTAACGGCTAAACAAAAAATCCGGCAGAATATGACAACGCCGTTAAATAGGCGAAAAGATTATTTCAGTCAAAAAACCAGAAAAAAAACTTAATTTGCTATTCATCAGAAATAATTGATCGCTCCATTGAACACACAGAAAAACATACTTAAATACTGGCGGGACATAGAAATTTTCAATCTCCCGGATCTTCCAGATGATGTTGGCTACCTACATGCTGAAAAACCACTACCCTGGACAGAAAAACTTGAGCCCCTGGAAGACGCAAAACGACGCTACATCCTATATTTCGGAAAACAGTCCAAACCCGATCTGGTATCCATAATCGAAAAGCTTACCGATGACACTGGGGAGAAACCGGACTGGACAGAGAAAGTAAGTGGAAATTCATGCATGGCTGTTCTGATACTCGAAGAAAACGGACAGTTGATCGAGGATGGTGGCTATCTTCAGGCATCCTACCTCCATGGACTCACCTGCCTTAAGAAAAACAGCCCCCTGGATACCGTTCCGAAAAAGCTACAGCGTGTACAGGAAGATTTTAAGGAACGCTATAAATACGATCCCTTTTACCATGAACAGAACCAGCCATTAACAGACAAACCCTTATCCTGGGAGGAGCTTAAAAACGAAATAAAAATTCTGAATGATAACGCCATCGAAGAAATTTCCTGTGGTAATACCATCTACTGCAAGACCGTTATCATTTCAAAAAAAATCAAAAATTCCGACACCGCATTCCTCAACAGCTTTTATCTGGACGACCTTAATTCCCTGATCGAGCATCCCAAGCAATGGAACACCGCTCTGCAGTCATACCTAAAACCGGAAGTAAGGGAAGCAGACCGCATCGACCTGCTTCATTCGGACACTGCCTTCTTTCAAACGCTGTCACCAGAAAACATGCCCATCGGCAAATGGCCATCCGATCCGGCTTACGGGGCCTATTCCGCCCAGCTTGGAGCAATGAACACCGCACTGAAAGAGTTAACAACCGAGGGCCTTACCGGCATCAATGGTCCACCGGGAACGGGGAAAACCACCCTGCTAAACGATATTATAGCAGAGGTCATCGTTCAGCGAGCAAAAAAACTCGCAGCATCCAATAACGTAAACATCTTCATGCGGTCAGAAACCGTTTCCAGACCAGCCGGAACAATTACTTATTTCCCTGTAAAACAGAACATATTTGAAGATGCGGGCATCGTGGTGGCAAGTAACAACAATGCAGCAGTAGAAAATATTACCAAAGAGCTTCCCGATAAAAGCAAAATACACCACAGCTTCAAAGAAGCCGATTATTTTGCAGAATACAGCCAGGAACTCATCTCGAAAGAAAGCTGGGGACTGCTCTCAGCAGCTTTGGGCAATTCCGAAAACAGGAACGCCTTTAAAACCAACTTCTGGTACGGAAAAGAAAATAAACCCGGGTTTGACGCCTATTTGAAATCGCTGTACGTCAATGCCGAAAACGAAGACCTGACCATTAAATATAGGGCAAAATTCGATACCGCCAAACAGGAGCTTCAATCAATGATCGAAACATTCGAGCGGTTTAGAGCCGAAGCTAAAATTTTCCATGGACAGCTGGTGCAGAACATCAAAAACCTTGTCAAAAGACACAACCTCAATATCCAGATCAATCTGCTTAAAACGCAAAAAGAAAAATTAAGCCAGGAGCTGAAACACGAAGAAGGAAACCATAAAGAGCTAAATACCAAAAGAGCCCAGGTGCAGGAAAACATCAAAATTCAAACGGCCTCCAAACCGTCATTCTTCATCATACAAAAATGGTTTTCCACCAGAGCCTATAAAAACTGGAACGAACCCTACCAGCGCTACATTGATGAATTTAACCAGATCAACCAACAGATTTCGGATAGCGAAAAAAAACAGGAACAGCTTAAAGAAAAATTCAGCGAAAACCTGCAGGAATCCAGCAAACTGAACACAACCCTGCAGCCAATTATCCAGGCAATAAACAGTTACAATAAACAGAAGCAGCAGCTCCATGAGCAGTATGGCATCGCATATGCCAATATACCAGATGAAAACCTGTACCGCGCCTACACCAAAGACCGAGATACCTTTCATAAGGCAAACCCGTGGTCCTCAGAACAGCTCAATACCCTGCGCGGCAACATCTTTCTGAAAAGCCTCGAGCTGCATCAATATGCCATCCTTGCCAACGCCAGGCAGTTCAGATCAAACATATTCATGCTGTTCGAAATGATGGACAGCAAAGTGGAGGTCAGCAACAAAATTGCAGAAACCGCCTGGAAAACCCTTTTCTTCCTTATTCCCGTCGTATCTACATCCCTCGCATCGGTTAGTAGATTATTTAGAAACCTCTCGCCCAGCACAATCGGATACCTCCTGCTCGACGAGGCCGGACAGGCCACACCGCAATCCGCTGCAGGCATTATCAATAGATCAAAACGTAACATCATCATCGGCGACCCCTTGCAGATCGAGCCCGTACTGACCACCCCGCACAAGCTTATCCATATTCTCAACCAGCCCTATCAGAACGAACAGACCTGGTCACCACTGGATACCTCCGCACAAAAGCTGGCAGACCGCGTCACAGACAAGGGCACGCTCATGCCCCAAAATAATGGCGTCCCTATATGGACGGGCTATCCACTACGCACCCATAGAAGATGCGAAGATCCAATGTTCACCCTAGCCAATACCATCGCCTACTCCGGACAGATGGTCAAAGCAACCGAACAAAAAGAACCCTTAAACCATATCGGTCCAAGCCAGTGGTTCGATGTACAGGGCACGACCCTCAAAGACCGCCACGTGGTCACAGAAGAGATTACCCTCCTCAAGGAAAAACTGGCCGCCCTTGGAAAGGAACAGGAAGTCTTCGTCATCTCCCCTTTCAAATCCGTTGCCAATAGATGCAGACTGGAACTGAGCAGAAGTTTCCCCAACGCCAAATGTGGGACTATACATACCTTTCAGGGCAAGGAAACCGACATCGTATTTTTAATCCTGGGCAGCGACCCAAAAAGACCGGGAGCTAGAGCATGGGCATCACAAAAGCCCAACATGCTCAACGTAGCACTGACCAGGGCAAAAAGGCGATTCTACATAATCGGCAACAGAAACCTTTGGCAGAACAACAGTTATTTTGATGAAGTCTCAAAAACACTTCCATGATTGCACACAACTGGCAAGAGCTCAGATATATTAAAGCTTTATTAGATCCTATAAATTTAGAAACTCAAAAATAGCTCATGCTCAACCTTAGATTAACAAATCCGGACGACCGAAACGACAAAACTGAAGAATTTTACGTGAATGAAAATCCAGCAAAATTCCTAGCTGGATTCAAGGAACTGAACATAATAGTCGGTGCAAACAACACCAGAAAAAGCAGGTTCATGCGATCCATCATCAAAATTTCGCATAAAGTCAATATCCGTACTCCCCTAGATATTAACCAGACCATTTACGATTCCCGCGAAATTATTGCCGAACTTAAGACCATTCAACCGGAATACCAGTCAGGCCTGATCAGGTTTGGTTCTTTTTACTCAAAACACCACGATACGAACGTATTGACAACCTATTTTGATAAGGTCGGAAAAGCAGAGAAGACTATAACCTGTGAAGAAATTATAAAATTGATAGAGTCCGTTATCGATAACTATCTATCAATATTGAGTGATGGAGCGGAACAGGAAACATTGATCTCCAATTTAAACGCGCTAAATGTCCTGTCAAAAGCTTTACTGTATCTTTTTCAACATTTTAAAGATAAACAATATGTTGCCGTCCATAAAAATTCGTATCCCGAAGGCCCGTTCCAGAACATGATAGACAATTTTCCCGGCAGACCAGCTGGAACTCCGATCGAAGGCATCGAAGATGTCCTTGCTATCGCTAGGAAAATAGACAGCTGGTCAAGTAATTTTAAAGAAATTGAGGTCGTAAAAAGTACCCAAGAAACCATTTACATTCCCGCCCTTAGAACTTCCCGCCAGCTATCGGGATCTGGAAGTGCCCTTGAGCAAAACGATATATTCGAAAAGACCATCCGCGAGAATTATTTCACCTCGGATTCGATAAAGGTCAAAATTGACACTGGGATGAAACTTTATGAAAGAATCAACTATGCAAGAAACGGTACGCGAGAGGAGATCAGGAATTTCCATGCCTTCGAGAAATTCATAGGGGAAACTTTTTTTGGATCCCACGATATCCACATCATACCCTACCGTGGCAAGCATAACGAAAAGGACTATATCAGGATAAGCATTCCCGGAGAAATTGAGAATGTACCTATGCATGATCTAGGAGAAGGCGTACAGGCCATAATCAACCTGCTTTTTCCCGTATTCACAGCATCAGATAACCAGTGGGTTTTTATCGATGAACCGGAAAACAACCTACATCCCGGTTTCCAGAACATCTTCATAAAAGCCATTACCCAGAACGAATATCTAAAAAAGAAAAAGCTCAGATATTTTATCAATACACATTCAAACCATATACTCTCCGAGTCTTTTCTCTCTGGAGCAGATACAGCCATATTCGTGTTTTCCAAACGTGATGAATTTTCATCGAATATATCTCATTTTGCCCAAAATGAGTTTCAAACGCTGGAACTCCTGGGCGTTATGAATACATCCGTCCTGATCACAAACTGCAGTATATGGGTCGAAGGGGTTACTGACAGGTTTTACCTGCGGGCGTTTCTCCTTGCATATTGTAACCAGGCCCAGATATCTTATGTACCCAATGAAGGTTACGATTTTAGCTTTGTGGAATATGGAGGAAAAAATCTGGTCCATTACGATTTTGATCAGAAGCCAAACGACAACATTGCCGCCTATTTCATAAATTCCAACGTCTTTCTACTGGCTGACAATGATCTCGATGAAGCCAGAAAGGAAAAATACCAAAAGATCCGTCGCAAAAACTTCAGATACGAGCAAACCGATCTGCCGGAAATCGAGAATATCCTTCCCGAAAAAATCCTAAAAGACTTCCTTATCAAAGAAGTAAAGTGCGACGAGGCATCTGTTACGAAGATTTTCCCGATAAAAGACCAAAAGGCAAAACTCGGAGCGATATTCGATGGAGTTACCAAAAAAACGAAACTAGTTCCGATACAGGCAAAGAACGGAGGTACGCTCGAACCCCGCTATAAATCAAAGCTCTCCCAGTTTGTCTACAACAACATTGTTAATGGCACGTATACATGGAATGACCTCCAAAGCTCCAGGCCGCTAAAAAGAATTGTAGAGGAACTCTATTCCTTCATCAAAAGCAAGAGCAGGGATAGCAAATAAACCGTACACACATCAAATTTCAAATGAAAAAAGACGAATTTAAAAAGCATCTTTTCGCCAAGATATGGAGCTACGCCATTACCCAGGAACATTTTAATACGCAATATGTGATGAGCATGCAAATGGAAACAGACTTCTATTGGGACCCAGAAGATTTTTATGCCGCTCAGATTGTAGAACTATTGAATGCTTTAAAGGATAATTATGAGTTTTCCAATACCTTTACAGAGATCAAGGAGACCCTGGATAACAAGGAAAGGCCTGTAATCATGGACTTTGTGAGCTGGTTTGATCTTACATCCAGCCTTTCCTTTTTGGACATCTATACCCGTGAAACTTATGGAGAAGGGATTTATCAACAACCTCTTATCGAATTGGTTAACTATGTCAAATCACTTGGGCCACCTCCAGCTGAAGAAAAAAACGACGACATTAGCGATGCACTAGTTCACATATTCAAAATCTTCAGAAGGTTCAAATCAAATACTTCCGCATTGACAGAGAGAAGGGCCAAAAAGACAAGTCTAGAAATTGTAGACGAGTACGACGTTCAAGATTTTCTTCAGGTAATGCTGCGTCCCTACTTCCCGGATATCCGCTCTGAGGTTGTGGTCGATGGCAAGGTAGATAGGCACTTTTTGAAAACAGACTTTCTGATCTCCAAAGAGAAACTGGCAATCGAATGCAAATTCAATAAGACCAAGAATTTCAACAGCTTAAAACAGCAGATACAGGATGATATCATGAACTACTCAGCGCACCCAGACTGCGAAAACATTGTATTTCTGATATACGACAAAAACCATCTTATCAATAACGCTGATGAGTTGGAAAAACACTTCACAGGAAAAATGGACATCCTGGACAATCCAGTAAATGTTTATCTTAAAATTGAGCCAAAAAACTGACAAAATGATCTAAATTCATTATATTTAAAACAGAAAGAAATCAAAAAAGATATTTAAGATAGTGCTGGCAAAAACCGGCCTGGTCTTCACAAGCTGTGGTGGTTTTCTTCCAATCGTTCTACTCGTATTAACACTAATAATAACGAAATATTTATTGATTAAACCAAGAAAGGAGAATATTATGGAAGCTAATAAAATGAACAAAAAAACACAACTGGGAGTAAATGCAATGCTTGAAACCGGGTGGGCGATTGGAACATCCATTGCAGCGAGTGCTGCGCCTCTGTAACGGAATTCTTCAGATTTCTTACAAAGGATGCCAACGGGATGAAAATCTCCTACAGATAAATCCTAAAATCCCTCGCTGAAGAATTCTTCAAGAGTCATTTCAAAGGCAGCAGCAATTTTAAGTGAACTTGTAAAACGCAGATCTTTCCCATTTTCAAATCTACCCCATTGAGTTCTATTGAAATTATAATCATATGCAAAGTAATCATAACTGGTGTACCCTTTCGAAATTCTTAGTGCTCTGATCCGTTTACCAAGTTTTTCCAAATATATCTTCTTCCTGATGCTGCCTTTAACGCTCCTAATGCTAGCTTTTCTATTATGGTTATAGTTTCGGTAGCTGGTTATTGAAGAATAGCTTCTTAAATTAGGGAGTTAACCCTTATATTGTTTGTTGGGATAATCCTCTATTTCCTTCATCTGGTTTCTGCTATCTTATATACTATTATGTTAACTGCTCCTGCCTTTTCTATTACCTTATCATCATCTAAAAGCTCACAAGCATGACCGGCAATAGATATATAATCAGCTGCCATTATTCTACGCAGAATCTTCAGTAAAACAGATATTCACAAAGTAAAATGTATATAACAATAAAATTTTTCAGTAAAACACATACAAACCGAAAATGAATTAAGGTTGATAGCAAATACTAAATTGTTAAACCTTACAAACTTTCCCATCCATAAATAAAATTTTAATCTAAACCTCAGTCCAGACATTTATGCTCTTGCATCCATTTGCATGCTTTAATATAGTTCTCATACTGCTTTTTGACAGTCACTAATTATATTCAAAAATTACAAGATTCGCTGGTTAGCGATAGCATGCCCTATATTCGGTCCTTCTTGCTCCGGTATTGTCCTTCAATTCGGTTGATAACCGATTTTTCAAAGTGCACGATGGCTTCACAATGGTCATAAAGAGTCGACAAGATGCGCCTCGACCTACTTAAGGAAATACCAAAAGCATGGTATTTCCTTTTTTTATGCCAATAAAATCCTGATAACCAAATTGTTGCAGCTTGGCCAACGGGTGTTCGACAACTAGTAAAAAACCTCTTTAGACTCTTTCGTGAATCAGTCTAAAAACGCTATTGGGCTACTCGCCTTGATAGATTTTTGCAAGTTCGATTTTTCCTTTGGGTTCCGGTCTTTATTCACCCTATCACTTTTCCTATAGTTCTTTGCCATAAGTAAAGAAAATCCAAGATGATGTCGGCTTCATAATCTTCTACCTTGATCCCGTACTTGGCCAAAATGGAAATAGCCTTTTTGGCCGAAATTTTCCTTTCTATAAAATTCATATATTAAATAATGCTCCTTGTCTCTAATATTTTTGAGAGTGCGGGGTTTGACTTCAACGAAACATCTCCCGTAAGTAAATTTATATGTTCAGGCGGAAAGAGCTGCACAAGATGTTTTTTATCCTCTATATCCAATTTTTGTTTCCTCTGAAAACATCTATCTCGGACTCATGATTTAACTGGCGCTGCTCATCGACTATACCGATGCATAACCTGAGAAGTCTATGGGAATGGTAAATACTGTCTCAGTCCGCCATTTCTCAAACACCATAAATTAACTTTATACTGTGCGGTAAACAGAACCCTTATTCACCGCAAAAATAAGGCGATTAACAACACTCTTCACCGCAAAAAATGGATAAAATTTTAATATACGGTAATTAAACCCTATATTCACCGCATAAATGCGGTAATTATGTTTATTCATCAGCGAGAGAAGTGGCCAGATTTTAACTGGGACCGGGAGAAACTTTTCGCAAAATTAGGCGATGTCAGGCATCGGCAAGGCAAAATCTTAGGTCAGATGCAGGCATTTGGTTTCAAGATCCAGGAAGAAGCGATGCTTCAGGCATTGACTTTAGATGTTGTGAAATCTAGTGAAATTGAAGGCAAACTGCTTAGCGAGGAACAGGTTAGGTCTTCTATCGCCAGGCGTTTAGGTATAGAGGTTGCGGGTACTGTAACTACCGAGCGGGATGTGGAAGGTGTGGTTGAAATGATGCTTGATGCTACCCAAAGATACGACCAACCCCTCAGTCAGGACAGAATTTTCGGATGGCATGCGGCACTCTTTCCTACCGGACGCAGCGGCATGTATAAAATAAAGGTGGCCGACTGGAGAGACGGTCCAATGGAAGTCGTCTCAGGTGCCATAGGACGGGAAACGGTGCATTTTACAGCCCCTGCCGCAGAAAAAGTTCCAGCAGAGATGGACGGCTTTTTACACTGGCTGAATGATCGGCAGGAACTGGACCCAGTGATCAAGGCAGCGATAGCGCATCTTTGGTTTGTAACCATTCACCCCTTTGATGACGGAAATGGGCGTATCGCGAGAGCTATTGCCGATATGCAACTGGCTCGTGCAGATAAAAGCAGGCAAAGATTTTATTCCATGTCGGCCCAAATACTCAAAGAAAGGAAGGGCTATTATGAGATCTTAGAATCCATTCAGCGAGGTGAGCTAGATATAACACCCTGGCTGGAATGGTTCCTTGACTGTCTTTATCATTCGATGGCGGAAACAGAGCAAACCATATCCAGGATTTTAGAACGAGCAAGGTTTTGGGAAAACCATAGCGGACAGGAATTCAACCTGCGTCAGCAAAAAATGCTGCAGGTACTGCTTGACAATTTTTTTGGGAAACTAAATGTTTCCAAATGGGCGACAATCACCAAAACATCTACAGATACTGCACTAAGGGATATACGGGACCTGGTAAAAAAAGGTGTGCTCGAACAGGAGGAAAGTGGTGGACGAAGTACAAGTTACAGATTAAAGAACATTAGTTAAACATCAAATTACAACGCACAAAATTTTCATGTCTGTTCTAATTGAGTAGATCTCGACAATAAAAAGAATCGGAGGAAAGTCATTCCGACTTTAACCCCGCTTAGCAACACTCTCGATACAAATCTAAAAAATATCTGCAAGTTATCTCCTCATCAAGGTTCTTCAATTCCTTCGCCACGAAAAAATGCAATAATAAGGAGTGAGATCCTATCTCACGAAAAGTGAAAAGAATGAAGAAAGAGCGGGACTTTATTATGTGATTAGAATATTTAGCATAACTGAACGCTTTTTCCATGACCGTTCAACTAACTACAACATCACCCCTATCAAAAGGGCAGAGAACCAAATGAACTTCATTTATAAAGAAAATCCTTAAACTTAAGTGTCAATGATAACGAGATAGAACATTGGATTGCCGATGCCAACGTGCGATACGAGGCTACAATGCTGCCCGTAAGCTTTGAAGAAAAAGAAACGGAAAGCATTTTAAAAGCAGAAGCTTCAGGGAAATTTGACGGAAGCCCTATTGTATTGAGTTATCATTTAGAAATAGTCGATGACCTGATACAGTCTTTAAAAATTACGGGATAAGTAGGAATGCCTAATTTTAGCCATTCTTTTTTCCTATGAAAAGGTTTTTTTAAATCACTATTGCTTCTTCTTTCGATACTGACCTTCAACTCTTGTAAGTACTGATTTCTCAAAATGAATTATTGCTTCACAATGGTCATATAGGGTCGACAAATTGCGCCTCGACCCTACCATAAGGAAACAACACACTCGAGTTGTTTCCTTTTTTTATGCCCATAAACCACTACAAAACAATTAGTTGCAATCCTCCCATTACCGGTTCGACTTTTTCCAACCAACTAACCTATACCAAAACAAATTCGGGTCTAAAAAAATCTATCAAGCCTACGCTAGGTAACTATTTGACTTGTTCTACTTTTCCTTAAGGATATTGGTATCTTTCAATACTATCTTCCTGTTATGAATCTTAGCCATGAGGTATAGAAAATTCAATACTACCGCAGCCTCTTCGTCGTTAACTTCAATGCTGTTTCTGGCAGATAACGTAACTACCTTCTTATCAGTAAAAAACAATCTACTTTTCTATTACCCCACTTTAAGCCAATTAGGATGAAGATTTTAACCATTGGCAATTTCACCATTAGATATTCTAAGTTCTACATCTTTCGTTTCGAACTAACTTTTTGAAATTATATCAAAAAAACTAAAATAAATTTAGCTTAAAATATTACAGCAGCCGCTCTTCCAATAGCCCTTTCCAAATTATAAACCCTTTATTGTTATCCAAATAGTCGTGATGTATTCTTGAAAAATTATGAGGATTCGTTTCGAAGTAGGCCTGAAGTCCTGCAAATGTATGATAATGGCACTTTCTAAATCCTTTTCATAATAAGAGGACTCCCTTTTTAATCCGAGAAATTCCAGAAGCATCGGATCTATAATTATTTCTTTGGCATCAACAGGCTGTTTTTCGTTTTTGGCAACAGCTAAAACATTTTCTTTATCATTGCTTAATAAAAGATAGAGATTCATCTGACGAATTCGCCCTCTACAATGTTTTCTGTTTGCCATCCCCGCAGACCATTAGCCTCATCTTCACTTTTTAAAAAATTCACCATAACCCCTTAAGTTGTTCTATGGGGCTATGCAGCTTAAAATTGTATTCAGGGAGGCTGTTACAACTTTAAGTACAATATTACTGGTTTTTTTATATGAACTAGTTTTGGATAAATAGATCAGATGACGAATTTTTGGACTAAAAACCATTTCATTCTTATAAGAATTACCTGATTTTTTTTTTTGCTAATCAAAACTAAATCAATAATTTAGGAACATTAAAACATCTAACATTAACGTCGTATGTCTCAAAAATTCTATCCCATATTCTTATTTGGGATTTTGCTCAATATGTTCCATGTTTCGGCACAAACACTATATGATCCTGAAACCAAATTTGGGCTTACCCTTGGCGCTACCACAGGTAAAATATCGAACCTGGATCTGACGATTATCAGTGAGCCTTATTTCATCGGTTACCGTTTGGACCAAACGCAAAAGATCGGGTGGCAAGGTGGTGCATTCGTTCAGTACAACATCAACACATCAGCATGGTTTCTTTATGGTGAGGCTTCGTTCCTTCAACAAAATACAAATCTTCATTTTCTGAATGAGCAAACCAGCTTCTCTTACGACATGACCTTTAAACATGCCTATGCGAATATACTTGGAATGGCGAAGGTTCATCCATTGATAAGGAGTGACACTAAAATCCTAAATGGCATCTACTTTGCTGCCGGACCTCATGTAGGCTTTATTGTAGCTGACCGAATCCACTATAAATCACAAAATAGCCTGCCTGAATTTGGGGAGGATAGTTACCAATCGCAACAACTGGAAAGGGTACTCAAAGGAAAAACAGATTTCGGGATGACCGGGGAAATCGGCTATATGATCCCGGCTATACGATTGGAACTTGGGTTGCGTGGGCGTTATAGTTTTACCGATGCAGTCGAAGCCATGCCAAACTCATATAATTTTATTGAAAACAGCAATAAGAGCCTGTTTTGGCAAGTGGTGCTCAAACTCGACTTATCGGATCTTTAAATAGTCATTTAGTCTAAGATGATAATCTAATTCTGATGGTCTCTAAAGCAGCTCTTCTATTCTTATTGGTTGCCCTGTTTCATGGCAGCAAAACGTTCGGTCAGCATGGAGTTTTTCCTGGCGGGGTTAAAAATCCAATGGTATGGCTTCGGGCAGACAGCAATGCGAAAGTACCCAATTTCAAAGGCTACATTAGGACAAGAGATTCCGTTATCACCTTGTCCGGAAAACCTGCAATTAAAAAACTCAATTTCAATAGTGCCATCACATTCGGTGGGAAAGATTTCATTACGATTCCCCTAGGAGACAGTAGCCTAAGCAACGCTACCTTTTTTACCGTCTACCAACGAGACCCCGAAAGCACTAAGGAGGGCGCGATCTGGCATGTATCAAAGCTAAATAATACGGCATTGGTATTAACCACCAGCCGACTGGCAGACCTGGAATCGTACAGCTACATGAATTACAACGATATCGTCCCTTCTTTTGCCAAGGTGAACAGTTATATTCAGCTTAAAGAACGGGATAGTATTTTCCCCAAGAAACAATATTGGAAGATCGGCTCAAAGCCAGCAATACCAGAACTGCCCATCACTTCTTTCAAAGGCCTTATTCCTGAATTTATTGCCTATAACACAGCGCTGAATATTGAAGACAGACTTAAGGTTGCTTCCTATTTAGCCATGAAATACGGAATTACCCTATCTGATCCTGACGCAACATACCTTAATAGCCAGGGGGGAATCATCTGGAACGGTTTTGATTTTAAAAATTATTATCATCATATCGCAGGGATTGGACGGGATGATGCTTCCGGGCTTCTGCAACGAAAATCAACAAGCAGCAATACCCCCGGGCTCCTCACTATTGCTACCGATAGCATAGTTGATGATGGCGGGTTCCTGCTGTGGGGAGAAAACGACAAACCGTTTAGCCGCGCTCCCAGAAAAAACGGCGTTCCAACCATGCTGGAAAAGAAATGGCTACTATCCTCCACGGGGAACAGAAAACCGCTTCAAACGCAAGTAATCCTTGATACGAGACTGATTGATGCCGCACTGCCGGTAAAGCCGATCTATTGGCTGGCGATAGACCGAACGGGTACGGATGATTTCTCGAAGACAGAGACGGAATTCATCAAAATGGATTCCGTTACGAAAGAAGGAAAGGCCTATTACAATCACATTCTTTGGGGCACCAAAGGCAGCGATAAAGAAATCATGGGTTTTATGGTCGCCAAAGACCTGCTGACCACTACCAGTATTACCGCTCCGAGTTGCAGTAATGTAAAGGGTGGAAGCCTGCTGGTTAAAATGTTGGGAGGCCAGCCTCCGTTTCACTTGCGTTTGTCCGATCAGAACAGCAAAGAAATCTATAACAAAACCACCAAAAATCTGACAGAGAAGATAGAGGGTATAACTTCAGGGCAATATACAATAACGGTCTCGGCAGAGGCAGGAACTTATACCGATGTTGTGACCGTCAATAATATCGATGCGCCCAGACCCGTAGCGGTGCTCGACCAGTACAGTCTTACACGTGATAAGGATTTAATCATCAGAGCTGATTCTACCATGCCCGCAGGGCTAAGTTATGCTTGGTCCGGGCCAAACGGCTTTAGGTCATCCAATGCAGAGATCAAAATAACGCAGGCAGGGAAATACACATTGGTATGCAGCAATAACGGATGTAGCTATGTGCAATATATAAACATAGCGCCACCCACGGAAGGAGATTTCAGCCAAATACTGGTCTATCCCAATCCTTCATCCGGTGAATACACTGCGGACGTTATGTTGGCCGCTCCTGTGCCTATGGAAGTCTCGATTTATTATGTCGATGGCAAAAAGATTTCCAGTTGGCGGGGGGAAGGTAACGCAAATTACCGCGTATCTGGAACGCTGCGATTGCCAGGGCTTTATGTTATCACCTTCAAATCGGGAACATCTGTCGCTACCCGTAAAATTATCATCGTTAACTAAAGGATTATGGGAACAAATGCACGGATCACCCTAAAACACAAAAACCTTACGTTTATTTTTTGTTTCACGGTCATAGCATTTGCTGTATTTAAGACATTTGGTGAAAGACATATCTACACCAGAAAAGGTGTAAAAGCTGATGCCCCACCAACGATTGCCGTCAAAAAGCCAACAACTGCCAACACCTCCAAAACCTATGCCGCCGATATTGAGCACGGGACGATTGGTTATTCGGGCAACATCCATACGGATAATGCATTTGATAATGTTTTTCACGTTCATTTACCCGTATCCCCTGCAAAGGATGAAATCGTTTTATTACGTTATCGCCTAAAAGGCCTCTCCAATCTTGCCTCAGTAACACGTAGCATCAACGATGCACAATCGAGCGGAGGTTATTTTATTACATTGAATGAAGCCTGGACGGTACAGGAGGAATATCTGTCCAATCAGTCCATTCGCCGTGGCGATAACAGCATCCAATTCGGATTATCAGACCATGCTGATTTTCAATATGAAGTGGCCGATGTTTCGTTGGTCATTGCAAAAAAAAATCAGCCATCTTCCATTATCCTCAATAATCAGGGCTATGCAGACTTTGGAACGCATGTTTATGTGAAAGGTATTTTAACCAGTCCCGGAAAACTTTTCTGCAATGGCAAATCAGTCAATATTGAGCAGGGTGAATTTGAACTTTATTTAGCAAAGCCTCATCAGCATAGCCAGCCTTTTAGGGTTACACTACAAGCAGTTCTTGCATCGGGAAAAACCGAAATCAGAACCGTATTCTTTGACAAAGCGCAACAGGTAGATCGAAGCTTTGTTTATGAAAAGAAAGGTGTTTCGGCAAAGGGGCTCTTTAATCTAAAATCAGGCCTGCATGTAAGCCTGTCCCAAGGAAACCACATTGCTTCCGTTACTCTTGCACCTGGCGCATTGCCGGCTAAGAAGCTAATCTCGCTGACTGCGTTGCGCCAATCCGACCTTGCGCCCTTAAATGCGGACATGGTGAATGTTACCGCAGGTGCAAAAGCTTACCGCTTTTTGCCGCATGGGACCCAATTCAAAACACCCGCGCACATCAGTCTTCCCTACGATCCTGCAAAACTCCCTGAAGGCTATACGCCCGCTGATATCCGTACCTATTATTTTGACGCGGTAAAGCGAACATGGTTACCGCTGCTCATCGATACGGTACTGGCGAAGGCAGCAACCGTTGAGTCTACCAGCACCCATTTTACCGATATGATAAACGGTATTATCAAAGTGCCGGAATCGCCACAAACCCAAGGGTACACACCAACTTCCATCAAAGATTACAAAATGGCCGATCCCTCAAACGGGATCGAAATGATTGCCCCTCCCACCGCGAACAGCATGGGATCGGCTGCAATTTCCTTTCCGTTCAAATTACCAAAAGGCAGGCAAGGTCTACAACCCAGTCTTAGCCTGAGCTATAGTAACGAAAGTGGGAATAGCTGGGCAGGTCTTGGCTGGAACATCAATATTTCATCCATTGGTATAGACACACGCTGGGGTGTTCCCCGCTATGATAGTAGCCTGGAGACGGAAACCTATATTATTAACAGCGAGCAACTCGCGCCCATTGCTAACCGGACGGAATATCTTCCACGCTTGGCAGAAAAACAGTTCCATCGTCGGGTTGAAGGTGGATTTGAAAAAATCATCCGCCATGGCGACCAACCATCCAATTACTGGTGGGAGGTAACGAACAAAAATGGGGTACGCAGTTTTTATGGTGGTACGCCTGCATTCGGCGTGCTGAATAACGCGGTCTTAAAAGATGCAACAGGTAACATTGCGCATTGGTGCCTGGTCGAAACACGTGATCTTCACGACAATTTTATTCGTTACCACTATACGCAGGTCAGCGACGTGGGTATTACAGGAGGAACGTTGATCGGTATCCAGCTCTATGTCAGCAAGATCACCTATACTGGATCAAATACAACGGAAGGCCCCTACAATGTCGAGTTCATTCGCAGCAGCCAACTTGGTGAGGTCAGGCGAAAGGATGTAGAAATCAACGCCAGGCTTGGCTTCAAAATGGTTACGGCTGACTTAATTAGAACGATTAAAATTAGTTATGAAAACCAGCTTATCCGCAGTTACGACCTGCAATATCAGGAAGGGGAATTTTACAAGAGCCTGCTCAAAAGTGTCAGTGAGATCGACTACAAGGGAGATATTTTTAACACCCATCGCTTTGATTACCACAACGATGTCCGTTCCGGTGCAGGCCTCGCCTTTTTGGGCGCAGAAGAGGATTGGAGTCCTACCAATGACCATATCAAAGGCAACTTCGTAAATTCAATTGCTGGCTTCACAGATGAAAGCTCGGCGCTAAGTACTGTAAAGTCGAAAAGCAGCGGATCAGGATTGGCACTTACCGTTGGCGTTGATTTACCGTTCAGTTTTTTAGGGCAGGATAAGAGCCTGACCGCCGGTGGAAGTGTGGGATCTGAAAGCGGTAACAGTGAAGGCCTGGTCAGCATGGTCGATATTAACGGTGATGGTCTGCCCGACAAGATATTCAAAAAGGGCGATAATCTATTTTACCGGACCAATTTGGGTCTCGCTACACATTCTTTTAGCGAGATAAAGCCAATTACCGGCATCTCGAATTTTAGTTATACCACTTCTAAAACGACCAGAAAAGGCGTGCAGATCATTCCGCCCCTTAGCTTCCTTGGCTACGAAAACACGAAGACGACCAACCGCACCACCGATTATTTTTCAGATTTCAACGGCGATGGGCTAATGGATGTATCCGTCAATGGAACAGTATTATTCAACCATTTAGATGCTGGTGGCAATCCTATTTTTGAGCCATTCAGTACCCGCACACCCAATCCGATCCTCGCAGGCGGTGCGCTTGATGCGCGTTTTTTTAAACCTGATCTCGCCCTGCAAAAGGAACAGGAGCAAGAATTTCCACTCCAGGATGCGGTACGTTTCTGGCAGGCCCCCTTTGATGGCAGGGTCACCATCAATGGCCCTTTGCAGCTTTTAGCAGATGCCACACCCGGCGTTATCGATCCCAAACAGGATGGTGTACGGGTCAGTATTCAATTGCGCGGCCAGGAACAATGGAGCGAGACGATCAATAGAGGCGATTACAAAGTAAAAACACCTAATAATGTTAGTGATCTTACTGTTCAAAAGGGTGATAAGATTTTCTTTCGGGTCCAGTCGATTTATAACGGAAATGGTGACCAGGTAAAATGGGACCCTGAGATCCGATACCAGAATAATCCGTTACCTGTAACAGATGCCAATAACCGCCAAAGCGTACGCTATAAAGCATCCGAAGATTTCGTCCTGGATAACCACAGTGGCGTTAATATGGTCAAGACCGGGACCATTACCATTGATGGAAAATTCGTAAAGGCGACTACCTCTGATACCGTGACACTCAAAGTAATACGCCGGAATACCAGCGGAATCCAAACCGTCTTTATCAAGAACTATGCACCTGAATCCATTGTAAATGAAGAAATTCCCATTAGCGGCATTCCTGTAACAGAAAGTGATGTGCTCTCATTTTTGGTGGAAGCGGACAGTTATATTGACCGAGCGGCACTGAAATGGTCTCCCCATTATAGCTATATTTCATCATCAGATGGCGCACCAGTAGTTACCCCTCAGGGCAAGCCTTTGTTTGAAGGCTGGGCTGTCCCAAACAACAGCAATTTCAATGAGTGGCGAATCCAGGGCATACCATATATCACCAGTAATGACGCTACTGTGGAAATTATCCCTGCCATCACCGCCAATGCTTCGGCGAATGGCGATGTAACATTTACCGTCAAAAGTAACAGCACGATGGTGCTGAAAAAGAAATTAACGGTGGTTTCCGGTACGTTTGTCGTGAGCGGGCCCGCGATAACCCTGGCACTAAAGGCGGGTCAGCCGTATTTTATGGATTACGCATGCGGCGATTCAGCACTTGCAAAATCTGTTCAGCAAGTTGGTGCGATTATCAAATATGGCGGAGCGGATGAACCGGTCAAAGCAAGTCTTTACGCTAATCCTCCATCCAGCCATCTGGG